>ERZ772979.135-NODE-135-length-58312-cov-5.025473_pt1 | contig 58312 bp, 54 predicted proteins | sample MGYA00511130_ERZ772979 | MGnify/ENA primary metagenome ERZ772979 (study PRJEB29015, sample SAMEA2738103) | human oral metagenome | biome: human oral; feature: human-associated habitat; material: saliva | place: China | collected 2186 ...
TATCTCATTCCTATTCAACTTTGTGGGGGAAAGAAAACGAAATGCCATAGATACATTCGTATCTATGGCATTTCTGTCTTTCTCCCTCGTTTTTATGCTTCAACACGTTACTATGATGATAAAATCCGCAGTATTCTTCGGAATCATCCTTCTGTGCATCGTATCTAAAACTAATAAAAAATTTTTGCTTTGTGAGCTGACGATAACGAGCATTTCACAAAGTTTGAAACAAAAAAATGTTTTAAATAGATTTTCAAACTTTCTATAAACGCCTACACAATCATGTTTCAAAAGCAAATGTAAAAAACACAATATGACGTATACGTTATATTGCAAAATAACTTTATGTTCAAAAGCCCGAATTTGTTGGCTCTAAAACTCAAGATTAAGTTTGCGCATTTCAACTGCAAAACCGAACACATTTCCATTTAAAACTGCCCCCGCCCAATCCATAGCAGCTAAAGATATTTTACGTAAGATCCTTTCAATGCGGTAACCTTGGTGATTGGTTTTGGATTTCGGAAAGTATATGGCTTCAATAGTGACAGTAACGTGTATATAGTATTAAAACGAATAAGAGGGCGTAGGAATTTATTCCGTACGCCCTCTTTGAGGCTTTAAAGGTGAGAGACTTCGGCTCGAACCGGTACAACGTTACCGTCACTATGATGATAGCCATAAGGCTTTTCCGAAATCCAATTTTTATTTATACTTTTTTCTTGTCAAAAATCAACAAAAATTCACATTTTACCCTGTAATATTTCACATAAAATAACGATTTATGTATCAAAAAGGTCAGTCGTTCGGGTTATGTTACAGCTTTATTACAAGGTATTATCAATTCGAAGAAAATCAACATCGGCCTAAAGTCCTATGGTATTATAGTACCAAGTTAAGTTTTATTAAAAGCCGTGACCGGCTACTTCGAATATATATTAGTGAAAGACAATGGGGGAAAATCACTTGAAAAAACGTTTATTAACAGTATTAGTAACAGGAACAGTATTATCATTAGGAGCTTTAGCGCCATCAGTTAACGCGCAAGATTTCGATTCACAAATCGAAACAGTTAACTCATCAATCGCTAACATTAATGAGAAAAAATCAGCAGTTAATTCTACAATCGATTCATTAGCGAAGGAATTATCTGATGTACAAACTAAAATCGATGCAACTCAAGCTAAAAAAGCTGAAGTTCAAGAAGCAATTGAAACATTAAAAGCTGAAATTGCTAAATTAGAAAAAGTAATCGCAGAACGTAACACACGTTTAGAAGAACAAGCTCGTTCAGTACAAACAAACGGTGCTCGTTCATACTTAGATTTCTTATTAAACGCTGAAAGCTTATCAGATGCGGTTAGCCGTATCGGTGTTGTAATGGACTTAATGAGCGCAAACCGCGAATTAATGCAACAACAAGCTGAAGACAAAAAACAAGTAGAATCTAAAGAAGAAGCTCAACAAGAAAAATTAGCTGAACAAGAAGCAGCTGAAAAAGAATTAGCTTCATTACAAACAGAATTAAACGATACTTTCTCTAAAAACAAAGTATTATTAGCAAACCTTTCACAAGAAGAGTTAGCTGAAATCGCAAAACGTGATGGATTAGTTGCTGAAAAAGAAGCTTTCCAAAAACGTTTAGCTGAAGAAAAAGCAAAAGCTGAAGCAGAAGCAGCTCGTATTGCTGAAGCATCTCGTCAAGCATTAGCAGCACAAGCTTCACAATCACAAACAACTGCTACACAAACTTCATATGAAGCACCTGCACCAGCAGCAGCTAGCACAGCTTCAACAAGTACAGCTTCAACTTCAAGCTCTACTTCAACACCAGCAGCTCCAGCACAAACATCAAGCTACACTTACACAGCTGGCGGAGGTTTCCCAGCAGTTGACCCAAGTTTCCGTGCTTCACTTAACGGTGGATACTTCGGACAATGTACTTACTACGTATTTAACCGTATGGCACAAGTTGGTACACCAATCGGTCACAGCATGATGGGTAACGCGGCTGAATGGCCATCATACGCTCGTAGCTATGGATACTCAGTATCTCACTCACCATCAGCTGGTTCAGCAATCGTATTCCAACAAGGTTTAGCAGGTGCTGACCCAACTTACGGACACGTAGCTTTCGTAGAAGCAGTTAACGCAGATGGTTCATTATACATCTCTGAAATGAACGTACGTGGATTAAACGTAATCTCTTACCGTACAATCCCAGCAAGCGTTGCAGCTCGCGCAACTTACATCCGTTTCTAATATGAAATGAAATAACCGTCTCCTTCCCAGGAGGCGGTTTTTGTTTGCACTTTTTAGAGCGCCCCTTTAACAGGAATAGGTTGACACATCCCCTCGCATTTCTTATGATAAAGACAAGTCAGATTTAAAGGAGTATTTTAATGAAGAAAATTTTGAAATTAACAATGGTGTTGTTAGGAGCGTTATTTGTGTTACTAGGATGTAGCTCAGAAACAAAAAGTGAATTTACTTTAGATTTAAGTGATATAAAACAAAAAATAACCTATGTATACGATAAAGAAAAAGATTCAGTTTCATCTGTAACATTTAATCTCATCTACGACATTTCAAAAAGTAAAGAAATCGAAGAGAAAGCACGTAGTACCCAAAAACTAATAGTAGACGACGCGAGCGGCGTTGAAGGGGTTAAAGTCACTCAATCTGATAGCGCAAAAGAACTAAAGATAACGATTGAAGTGGATCTTAAGAAGTTTAACTATGAGGATGGAAAGGCAGGTGCTAAAGCGCCAGCTCTATATAGTAGCGTTCATACAGCGGTAATAAAGAAAGATGGTATTTACAGCTTTGAAGAATCTAAAAAGAGTATTTTAAAAGAAGGATTTAAAGAAGTGAAATAGTCGAATAGAAACTTGGATTGAAGTGAATGGAATCCAAGTTTTTTTATATAAATGACGAGTGTGGATGTCAACAGAATTTGACAAACGATAGTTCATTTTCTATGATAAAGGCAAGTCAGATTAAAGGGAGTATATTAATGAAGAAAATCTTGAAATTATCCATTCTATTATTGGGGGCGTTATCTGTTTTACTAGGTTGTAGCCAAGAAACAAAAAGTGAATTTGTGTTACAAAAGACGGCTAGTAAGACGAAATTAACCTATGTATATGATAAAGAGAAAGATTCAGTTTCGAAACTAACGATGGAAATTGTTTACGATATCACCAAAGATGAACGGTACACAGAAGCCGTTCGTAGTCAGCGAGACGAGATTGTATCGGAGATGGAAGGAATTGAAGGTGTTACATACACTAAAAAGGACGATAGTAACTACATTGGGCTAACGATTGAAGTCGACGTTAATAAATTTAAGTTCGATGATGCGGCAAGTCGCAAAAAAGCGCCAATGCTCTATAATACCGTTAATGCAGCATTGAAGAGAAAGGATAATATGGTTAGCTATCAATTATCTAAAGACGCTATTTTAGAATACGAGTTTAAAGAAGTGAAATAAAGGGAGTGCTGTCATGAAGAAAATATTGAAGTTATCTATTGTACTACTAGGGGCATTGTTTGTATTACTAGGATGCCGTTCAGAAAGTAAAGCGTCATTTGTTTTTCAAACGGCAAATGCGGAGGTCACTTTTACATATGTATATGACAAAGGAAATGACACAGTTTTATCTCTAACAACGAAGTCAGTAATGAAACTAGCCAATATTCCAGAATACGATACAATAACACGTAAAAATCGAGATGCACTCGTGAATGAAATGAAAGATATCGAAGGCATAAAAGTCACTACATCAGACAGTGAAAAAGAATTAAATTTCACGGTTGAAGTGGACATGAAAAAGTTCAAATTGGATGATTCAGAAAGTCGTGCAAAAGCACCAGAGTTATATAGAACAATGGATGTGGCGCTTATAAAAAAAGACGATAAAATAAGTTTTTCAGCATCCAAAGAAAGCCTTGAAAGCAAAGGATTTGTTGAGCAAAAAGAAGAAAAATAAATATAGAAGAACTTGGATTATGGCAAACGTAATCCAAGTTTTTTATATAAATGATAAGTGTGGACTTCAACAGAATTTGACAAACGATAGTTCATTTTCTATGATAAAAGCAAGTCAGATTAAAGGGAGTATTCTAATGAAGAAAATCTTGAAACTATCCATTCTACTATTGGGAGCATTATTTGTATTACTAGGCTGTAGCCAAGAAACAAAAAGTGAATTTGTTTTACAGGAGATTGCTAGTAAGACGAAATTAACCTATGTATATGATAAAGAGAAAGATTCAGTTTCTAAACTAACTATGGAAATCATTTACGATATCACCAAAGATGAACGGTACACAGAAGCCGTTCGTAGTCAGCGAGACGAGATTGTATCGGAGATGGAAGGAATTGAAGGTGTTACATACACTAAAAAGGACGATAGTAACTACATTGGGCTAACGATTGAAGTCGACGTTAATAAATTTAAGTTCGATGATGCGGCAAGTCGCAAAAAAGCGCCAATGCTCTATAATACCGTTAATGCAGCGTTGGTAAGAAAGAATAATGTTGTTAGCTATGAAGAATCTAAAAATGCGATTTTAGAATATGATTTTAAAGAAGTGAAATAAAGGAGTATTCTCATGAAGAAAACCTTGAAGTTATCGATTGTACTATTAGGGGCGTTATATGTATTACTAGGATGCCGATCAGAAAGTAAATCAGTCTTTGTTTTACAAACAGAACATTCGAAGGTCACTTATACCTATGTATATGACAAAGGAAATGACACAGTTTTATCTCTAACAACCGATGTAGTAGTACGTTTGTCAGGGGTTCAGGAATTTGCAACAGCAACACGTCAAAAACGAGATGAACTCGTGAATCAAATGAAAGATATCGAAGGTGTAAAAGTTACTTCGTCAGATGGTGAAAATGCAATAGGTTTCACTATTGAAATAGACGTGAAAAAGTTCAAATTGGATGACGCAGAAAGTCGTGAAAAAGCGCCAAGTTTGTATCAAACAATGGATACCGCACTGATTAAGAAAGATGATAAAGTCAGCTTTTCAGCATCTAAAGAAAGCATTGAACGCCTTGGACTTGTGGAACAAAAAGAAGAAAAATAAATATAGAAGAACTTGGATTGCAGCTAACGTAATCCAAGTTTTTTATTCGAGAAACAGCATAAATACAGCATTATTGAGGCAGAGAGATTGCCTAACAGACAACGAGGTGCTACAATACAAACATAAATAACATTTTCGGGGCAAGGTGAAATTCCTGACCGGTGGTATAGTCCACGAGCCGATTGGCATGATCTGGTGTGATTCCAGAACCGATAGTATAGTCTAGATGTGAGAAAATGGCACTATTTCAACAAGTCTATTTGACGAGCAGTATTGAAAGGTCCATTTCAATGCTGCTTTTTTCTTTGAAACTGAGAAACAGTGCAATTTCCTTCGCCCTATGAAGGAGGACGTACCATGAGTACAAATGTAAAAAAGTCGAACAGAACATCGGCTAAAAAAATTGTTCTAGTAGGAGTCTTTGGTGCGATTAGTACCGTGTTAATGCTGTTGTCATTCAACGTACCGTTTATCCCAACATTCGTGAAGCTCGACTTCTCGGATTTACCAGTATTGTTGGGTGGATATCTTCTTGGACCATTGCACGGAAGTTTGATTGCGCTCATCAAAGTATTGCTAAACTTCTTCTATAATGGGTCAATGACCTTTGGAATCGGAGAAACGGTGAACTTAATCGGTAGCTTAAGCTTTATGTTACCAGCAGTGCTTTACTATCAACGTCGCCGTAATTTCAAATCAGCGGTGATCAGCTTAGTCATCGGTACGATTTCAGCGACAGTGGTGTTACTGACAGCGAACTATTTCGTGATGTTCCCACTTTACGCAACAGCGATGAATTTCCCAATGGAAAAAATCGTGGCTGCAGCACATGCATTAAACCCATTTGTCACAGACTTAGGCTCACTAATGGCATTTGCATTGCTTCCATTTAATATCGTGAAGTTTGGGCTAAATAGCGTCCTAGCGATGTTGATGTACAAACGTTTGGCACAAACCTTAAAATTAGAACATTAATCCAGAGTCGGGCTTCGTGCCCGGCTTTTTGTTTTGAGGAAAATTTCTTCTATATAATAGTAGGAAACGGATTGAAAATTTGCGGGAACTCTTTATTTCCAATAGCAATCTATGAAAAAATGAGGTAGGATAGATAAGAATGAGGTGAACCAATGAAAGGAAAAACATGGACCAAGCTGCAACTATCAATCGTTGCACTCAGCGCCGTTCTCATGGGAATGAGCGGTTATTTAACCATTACACAAGGAACATTCTTTGGACTAGCGGCACCGACCGTTTCCATTCTATCCATCTTCTTTAGCAGCCTTTTACTTTGGCTCTTCGTCGCAACAGACTGGCCGAGTGTTCTCTGCTATGTGATGTTAGGAATTGGGATGCTTCCTGGAGTGAATTACTCACAGATTTTCAGTCTGTCGTTTGGGAATACAACCTTTGTCTTTTTACTATTTACATTTTTAATGACTTACGCACTTGAACAAACGCCAGCACTTAGACGATTCGTCGCGCGTGCACTCGGCAGCTCCTTTGCAGGGAAGTCTCCATGGCATTTTATCGGGGCCTTTTACGCCAGCGTTTTGGCCATTAGTCTCTTTATTTCGCCAACGATTCTGTTTATGATTGTCTTCCCGATTTACGAGGAAATCATGGCGGTTCTCGGCTTGAAAAAAGGAGACAGAGAGGCTTCAGTGCTTCTGATTGCACTTTTTGCCACGGTGGCAATCGGTACAGCGATGACGCCGATTAACCATGTCTTCTCGGTAACTGCGATGGCGCTTTACAAGAATGCAACAGGAATTGTGATTTCCAACGCGCAATATATGATGATTGGAATTCCAGCCGGACTCGTGCTCTTTATCGCGATGGGAGTTGCTCTTAGAACTATTTGGAGAGTGGATTTGTCAAACGTAGAAATGAAACCACTCGACTCCCTCGACTCCCTTCCTGCTAAATCAAAACGCGAAACGGCAACAGTGTTGATTTTCATGGGAGTCGTCTTATTATGGGTGCTTCCAGAACTCGTCGGAGGATTCTTACCTGACGTCGCAGCCTTCCTGAAAACAGCTGGAATGGCATTTCCACCGATGATTGGGGTTATCCTGATGGCGATTCTGTCATTTGACGGGAAACCACTCTTATCGATTCAAGAAGGACTTCAAAAGGGCGTGTACTGGCCAAGTATGTTCCTAGTAGGAGCCACTCTAAGCATGGGAACTCTTGTCACAAAACCGGAATTAGGAGTCATCGGGCTTCTTGAAAGTTCACTCGTGCCTGTATTTGCGACATTAGCTCCAATTCTTGTCGTAATCATCTTCGTCCTTTGGGCAGGATTACAAACGAATGTCTCTTCAAACTTAGTAACCGTATCGGTCGTTACAACCGTATTAACGACTGTCTATGCAACAGGCTCTGTGGATGTACAAGCTGGAACCATTGCCTGCTTGATTGGATTCATGGCGAGTCTTGCCTTCATGACACCACCAAGCATGCCATATGTAGCGATTTCAGTCGGTTCTGGTTGGACGAATGCAAAAGATGCCTTTGTATACGGAGGAGGCCTATTCTTACTCAGTGCCGCTAGTGCGATTATTGTAGGTTACCCATTAGGCGTCTTCTTTGGAATTTAAATGAGGAGGAAATCGAGTGTTAGAAAAACAACGTGCAGAAATTGATGCCATCGACCGCGAGATTGTAGCGCTCTTTGAACGCCGCATGCAAGTCGTTGTCGATGTCGCTCGTATAAAAAAAGAAAATGGTATCGCGATTTTAGATGCGAATCGCGAAAAAGAAGTGATTGCCAAAGTGCAGTCGTACTTGAAAGATGATCATTTGAAAGAAGAGTTGGCAGAAGCGTACGAGACTTTGATGAAAGTTTCAAAGGACTATCAATTAAAACAAATGAAAGCATAAAAAAGAAACTCCTAGAGGTAGTATGATTACTCCGAATCCGTGGATTCTTCGTAATCAACTCTAGGAGTTTTTTATCTAAGAAGATAAATAGTTTTAGAAACTTAAAAGTCTTTGCACCCTTTCTTTTATTGATAAGAGAAGAGTGATAAAATAAGAGAGAAGATTCGAAGGGAGAGGAGGAGCCTGATGTTAGAGCATTTAGCGTTTAAAGGCGAGTGGAGAGCATATCAAAAGCGCATTTTAGAAAAGAGCGATTCGATTATGGCGGATGGCCATATTCATTTGGTGGCGGCTCCAGGTTCTGGGAAAACGACGCTAGGAATTGAATTTATCCGTCGTAATAGTAAGCCGGCGCTTATTTTAGTGCCGACTGTAACCATTCGTCAGCAGTGGGTGGACCGTATTCGTGAGGCGTTTTTGGATGATGAGAGTCTAGCCGATGAAATGATTTCGCAAAATCTGAAACAGCCAAAGACGATCACCGTTGCGACGTATCAAGCGTTGCACAGTGCCATTAATCGTTTGGAAGGCGACGCGGAAGTTGAGGATACGGACGATGTCGTCGAAAACGAGCACTTTGATTTTAAAGACGTGGATATCATTGCACTCTTCAAGAATGCGTCTCTTGGAACATTATGCCTCGATGAGTGTCATCACTTGCGAAATGAATGGTGGAAGAGTCTAGAAACCTTCCGTAAATCCTTTGCGGATATAAATGTGATTTCGCTAACGGCGACACCGCCATATGAAGGAGAACCTGCACTGTGGGAGCGTTATGTGGCCATGTGTGGGGAAATTGATGAAGAAATTACCGTCCCAGAACTTGTCAAAGAGGGCAGTTTGTGTCCGCACCAGGACTATGTGTATTTCTCTTTCCCAACGAAGGAAGAAGAGAAACAACTCGATCAGTTCTCTACACAGAAGAGAGCATTCTTGAAAAATCTATCCTCTGATTCGATGTTTTGCGAGGCGGTGAGAACTAGCCGTGCACTCGATGGAACCGTCTCGGAAGATGAACTCTTAAATGAGCCGAAGTATCTCTCGGCAACACTGATTTTCCTACGACATAAAGGAATCGAGTTCCCGAAACATTTCCAACAATTACTCGGGGCAAGCCTCCTTCCGACGTTTGACTTGGCGTGGTTTGAAATCCTCTTACAAGGAATGGTATTCGACGTGCCGCATTGGTATGATTTGTCCGAAGAAGAGTTGAAAGAGTTGAAGAGTGAATTGAAATCTCTGGGCCTAATCGACCGCAAACAAGTACAGCTGCTTCGCAATAAAAAAATAGACCAGCTATTGAACCAATCTCTTGGGAAATTAAATGCTGTCCGAGAAATTTTTAAAGCGGAACACGAAACATTAGGCAACGACTTGAGACAACTGATTTTGACAGACTTCATTCGAAAGGACTTTGAGGTGCACTTAGGAAATCCAGATGTGCAGTATAGCCAACTGGGCGTGTTGCCTTACTTCGAAGTTCTTCGTAGAGAGCTTGTGGAGCAACAATTAGACGTTCCTGTGGCCGTTTTAACGGGAAGTCTCGTCATTATCCCAACAAGTGTGAAATCTCGTTTAGAATCCCTTTTTGGAGCTGATAAGATTACCTTCCAACCGGTAGGACAACTAGACGAGAAGGACTATGTGAAGGTTCGTTTAGTCGGGTCGCAACATGATTTAGTCAGCGCCGTGACACAGCTCTTCCAAGAAGGGCAGATTCATGTCGTGATTGGAACAAAATCTCTCCTCGGCGAAGGATGGGATGCACCGTGCGTGAACTCATTGATTCTCGCTAGCTTTGTCGGCAGCTTTATGCTCAGCAATCAGATGCGAGGTCGCGCGATTCGCATTTGGCCGGAAAATCCGGATAAGACAAGTAGCGTTTGGCATCTGGTGTCGATTAATCTTGCGGAGAAAAAACTCTTCAAGAAGAAAGAAGACGAAGAGGATTTACCAATCGGAATCGATAGTCCAGATATGGAACTGTTACAGCGCCGTATGAAGCAGTTTTTAGGCCTACACTACAATGAGAATACGATTGAATCGGGTGTGGATCGTTTAGACCTTGGCAATATCGAGTTCACGAAGAAGAATTTAACGAAACTCAACCAAGAAACCATCAGCCGTTCTCGTAACCGCGAAGAATTGAGAGAGCGCTGGAATGAATCCCTTCCGCTTCTAGAAGACATGGAAGTCTCCAATGAAGTGCAAGTGGACAAGGCGTTCTTGCCGACCGTTCTTCTAACAGATGCACGAAAAATTCTCACCTATGCGCAAGCCATCGTACTAACGGAATTTATCGTCTATTTAGTCCTCGATTTTGCTAGAGGGCCATCCCAACTCTTATATCCAGTGGGGCTTCTATCGCTTGTCGTGTTAAATATCGTCTGGTTGAGATATTTCTTATACAAGAGTCCATATAAACGCCTCGAACTCTTTGCGGAAGCCGTTCGAAAAGCCTTGCTTGCATCAGGACACTTGCAGACACAAAACTGTAAGGCCAGAGTCGTTCGTGGGGATAAGGATTCGATTCAAACCGCCACTTATCTAAAAGGCGGAACCTTGCGTGAGAAGGAACTCTTCGCACAGGCGCTATCGGAATTCTTTGCTCCAATCGATAACCAGCGCTATATTCTAAGAGCTACGACTTGGGTGAATGACCAAACGAAATATTTTGCCGTCCCAAGTATGTTTGATAAACGCAAAGAAGATGCCGTTGCCTTTGTAGCCAACATCGAAAAATACATTGGCAAGTACGAAATCATCTACACTCGTAATGTAGAAGGGCGTCATATTCTCTTAGATGCACGTCTGAATGCATTAGGAAATAAACAAGAACGTACTTTCTCTAAGAAGAAAGTCACGTCTAAATTAAAATAAACACATAAAGAATCTAGCCAGAAAACGACTAGATTCTTTCTATTTTTACGGTAAAATCCTTGCATTCTATTTCAAACTATTGTAAGATATCTGAGTACGAAATTTTAATATTTGCTGGAGGGGTAGCGAAGTGGCTAAACGCGGCGGACTGTAAATCCGCTCCTTCGGGTTCGGCAGTTCGAATCTGCCCCCCTCCACCATTGGGGTATAGCCAAGCGGTAAGGCAACGGACTTTGACTCCGTCATTCGTTGGTTCGAATCCAGCTACCCCAGTAGGATAGACAGCTTCGGCTGTCTTTTTTATTTCCTAAATTTTTATTAAATTTTCTCAGATACTCTTGATTTAAAATGTCTAGTTAGTGATGATAGTCGTAAAGGTGGGAGTTAGAGAAAGGAGCAAAGGTGATGAAAAAGTTTAGTACCTATTATTGGAAGTTTATAATGGGAATGATAGTACTAACGAGTGTAATAACTGTATTTGCAATGAATCAAGGAAGTTCACTATTATCTAAAGATGGTGAAGTCGTTTTATTTGTTTTTCTAATGGCTTTATTGATTATGGTTGCAGAACAATGGAATGGGAAAACATGGAAAAATTCTCCATTGATTTTATTAGGAGAAATGATGTTTTCGATTATGTTAACACCAATCTTTTTTTTGTCATATCGTTATATGGCAGAAGTATTAAGTTTAGGATGGATTCTTCATTTATCTAGTCCAATGATTTTATTAATGAGATTGCTTGGGATGGTGCAATATGCACTAGTATTGGTAAATCCAATTATGGCTATTTTAAAAGCTATTCAATTTGTGAAGTCTCCTTACGAAAAGAAAATTAGTTAATATTACTCTCAGAATGATGGAAGCTCTGTTGTTCTGAGAGTTTTTTCGTTCATACTTTGTGAACAAATATAATAATTGAAGATTTTAAGATAAAAGACTAGGATTTTTTTTGAGGACGGTTTATAATAAATTAAGGAAGAAAGCGTTTTTTTTTTAAAAGATTGTGAAAGGAGGAGCAATTATGAATGAAATAGAATTAGTGTGCTTTAAAATGATTAGTGCATTAGGAGCGGCTCGTTCAGCTTTTATGGAAGCAATAGTAGCTGCAAAAAAAGGAAATTTCGAAGAAGCTCAATCTTTGATTGAGGAAGGTCAACAGCAACGATTAAAAGGACATGAAATCCACTTTGAATTATTACAAAAAGATAGTTCAGGAAATAAGGTGCCTTTTTCGTTGCTTTTATTACATTCAGAAGATCAAATGATGAGTGCAGAAATCTTACAAGTTACTAGCGAAGAGATTTTAGCCTTATATCAACGATTGGAAAAAATTGAAAAAGCATAAAAACATAACAAAATAATTGGGGGTATAGATATGAAACGTGTTTATTTATTTTGTAATGCAGGAATGTCTACAAGTTTAGTGGCAAGTAAGATGCAAGAAGTTGCGAATCAACATCAATTGCCAATTGAAGTCAAAGCATTTCCTGATGTTCAGCTAGATTCTGTAGTTCAAGAATTTCATCCTGATGTCATTCTGTTAGGGCCTCAAGTGAAATTCAAATTTAATGCTACTCGTGAAAAATACGAACCTATGGGTATTCCTGTAGAAGTGATTAATTTGGAAGATTATGGGAATGTTAATGGGGAACGTATTTTGAAACGCGCGATTCAACTTATCAAAAATAAAAAATAGGAGGAATTGTTATGTTTGCTTCATTAGAAAAAATAATGGGAAGTTCTGCGGAAAAATTAGGCAATAATAAAGTCTTAATTGCGATTCGTGATGGTTTCTTAGTATCCACACCATTAATTATTGTGGCTTCTATTTTCCTTGTAATTGCGAACTTTCCAATACCAGGGTATGTTGATTTCTTAGCTCAATTTTTTGGTCAAGGTTGGCCAAGTAAAATGGATGCGGTCATTGATTCAACATTTAGTGTTTTAGGGTTATTAGGAGCATTTGGAATTGGGTATGCTTATGCTCGTCAATTGGAAAATGATCCAGTTGCGGGAGGAGCCGTTGCTCTTGTATGTTTCCTTATTCTTACACCAAAAGTCCATTCTGATTTCGTAAATGCAGCGAATGGTAAAGCTTTTAATGGATTTGCATTAGCACATTTAGGGTCAGCAGGAATGTTTTTAGCCATGATAACAGCTATTATTTCTGTAAAAATTTTTGTGACGGTTAAAAACAAAGGTTGGGTTATTAAAATGCCTGACGGTGTACCGCCAGCTGTTACTCAATCCTTTGCAGCATTAATTCCAAGTGCATTTGCAATGTTCTTCTTCTTTGTAGTGTATTTAGTATTCTCAGCAACAGAATATCAATACGCTCATAACTTTATTTATAAAATTTTACAAGCACCATTAATGGGATTCGGACAAAGCTTGATTTTTGAACCAATTTATCAGTTCTTATCTACTTTATTCTGGTTCTTTGGTATTAATGGGCCTGCTGTAACGAATACGGTATTTAATCCAATTCATTTAGCTTTAACAGCAGAAAACTTAGAAGCTTTTAAACAAGGAGCAACACTTCCTAATATCTTTACAGGTCCATTCGGAGATTTCTTTGGAAACTTTGGTGGTGGCGGTAGTACATTGTCACTTGTTTTCTTAATGGTATTCTTCGGAAAATCAGAACGTATGAAAAAATTAGGACGTTTAGCCATTGTTCCTGGTATTTTTGGGATTAATGAAATGATTATTTTTGGATTACCAGTTGTATTAAATCCATTAATTGTGATTCCATTTATTTTAACACCATTAGTGAATACTATTTTAGCCACTATTGCGACTCTTGTAGGGTTGATTCCATATACTACAGGAGCAGCACTTCCTTGGACAACTCCATTCTTCTTCTCTGGTTGGTTAGCCACAGGAAGTATCGTTGCAGGTTTATTCCAAATAGTATTAATTATTATCGGAATGGGAATTTACTATCCATTCTTTAGAGTGATTGATAAACAATATCTTCATGAAGAACATCAAGCTGCTAATTCATTAAGCGATGAATTAGATGAATTATCATTAGATGATTTAAGTTTTGATGATTTATAAAAAGTAATAAACGAGTAGAAAAGTTGAACGTGCGGAGGTGGGAAGACAACAGAAATGAATCAATTTCTGTCGTTATTCCCCCTTTTTTTGAAGGGAGAAAGCATATGCGAGTGATATTATTTTTAAATCAAATACAAGCGGGTTATGGTGGAAAGGAAAGAGCAGATACTCCTCTTGGGTTAGAAAAAGGAGGAATTGGTTCCTACTTAATGTATAAAGATTACTTTTTAAAAGAAAATTTACAAGTATTAGCGACTGTCTATTGTGGTCCAGATTATTTTGCGAATCATAAGGAAGAAGTGCTTCATAAAATTCATAATTTGATTTTGAAAACAAATGCAGAAGTGTTGTTTGCGGGTCTATGCTTTAATGATGAAAGTTATACAGAAATGGCAGCAAATGTAGCTTCTTTTATTGAACATCAAACAGATTGTAAAACGTATGTAGCTTGTTCGAAAGAAAATGAAGAGATTATTCAACAATTCAAGGAACATACGACAATGATTGAAATGCCTAAAAAAGGAGCGGTTGGTTTGAATGAAGCGTTGAAAGACATTGCACTCATTATTGCGCATGATCAACAAGATTCAAATCGGATTTATCGTTAGAAAGGAAGCGAGTGAAGTGGAGTTAAATACCTTATGTAGTCTACCTGGAGTTTCTGGAGACGAGTATGAAGTCCATCAATATTTGTCTAGGGCATATCAACAATTGAATTTAGACTTGAAAAAAGATAAATTAGGTTCGATTTTTGGAGAGAGACTAGTAGAGAATAGTCCTTTTAAAGTGATGATTAGTTCCAATATTGATGAATGTGGAGGAATGATTGACGATATTCATGAGAGTGGATTATTGTCTTTTGTGACCATTGGAGATGTTTTACCAAAAGATTTTCTTCATCAACGAGTTTGTCTGTTAACACGACATCATCAACGAGTCTATGGCTATGTCCTACAAAAACAAGAGAAATTTTGGATTCATATAGGAGCTAAATCGCAGCAAGAAGTGGAAGCGTTTGGGGTTCAAGTAGGAGATACTTTTGTATTAGAAATTCCAGTTATTGAAACGGAACAAATGATTTTAAGTAAAAATATATCTAATCGAGCAGGAGTTTATGCTGCCTATCAGTTAATGAACACAGTATCTTCTCTACCATATACACTTAGCATTGGAGGAATTGCTCAATCGATTGTGGGATATAGAGGAGCTATTACTGCTACAAATACGATATTACCTGATGTATCGATTGTATTAGATGTAGCACCAGTTAGAGATTATGCAGAACAAATAGTCTATATTCGCTATTTTGATAAGACATTATTACCCAATGTTTCGTTAGTGAAAGAAATCAAAACAGTTGCTCAAAGTTTAGGATACGAAGTGAAGGCAAATGTCCAAGAAAAAGGGACGGATGGATCATTTATTCATAAATCTCTAGCAGGAACCCCTACGGTTGTTGTTGTGATTCCGTTAAAAGAAGAAGGAGAATTTATCCAATTATTGAATAAGGAAGATTTGAAACCTGTCATTCATACGCTTCAAGTATTTTTAGAAAATTTAACTCTCCAAAAAGTTCAGCAACTTGCTTTCCAAGAAAGTTGGTGAAGTGATGTTAGAAAATCATCAAATAGAATTATTAAAAATATTAAGTAATCTTGTAGGTGTCTCAGGACATGAAGAGCAAATTTTACAATTTGTGTCAGAACAACTTTCCTTTTGTATGAAAGAACAAGATAAATTAGGCTCAGGATTATTTTCGTTAGGAGAGGGAGACCTTTCCATTATGTTTGCGACTCATATGGACGAAGTGGGTTTTATTGTTTCAGCAATTAATGATAGGGGCTATGTATCGATTCAACCTATAGGAAATATGTGGGCGCATACGTTATTACAACAATTAGTGACGATTACAACGAGTGATGGTCGACAATGGACGGGAATTATTGGGGGACCTCAAACGCATGCGATTTCTCCAGAAGCTCGTAAAAAAGTGGTTGCAATGGAAGAGTTGTTTGTTGATTTGGGTGTTGAGAGTCGTGACTCTATTCAAGAAATGGGCATTGAAGTAGGAGATGTCGTGAGTTTAGTGAGTACTTGCCAAACGATTGGTTTGAATCAGGACTATATGATTGGGAAAGCTCTCGATAATCGAGTGAGTGTTGCGTTAGGAATTTGGCTCATGCAAGCTTTAGAGCATCAACATATATCTAAAAGAGTGACACTAGCAACAACGATTCAAGAAGAAGTTGGATTAAGGGGTGCACGTACGACAGCTTTCCAAGAAAAACCTTTAGTGGCTTTTGCGGTTGATACAACATTAGCAGGAGATACTCCAGCTAATCAAAATCATACGAAACTAGGAAAAGGTGTCTCGCTTACTGCCATTGATAATATGACAGTGACGAATCGTGGGTTGCTTATTTATTTGGAAAATCTTTGTAAGAAACATCAAATTCCTTATCAAATTGGTTGCTTTACAAAAGGTGGAACAGATGCAGGAAATATTTATAAGTCTGAAACGGGAATTTTAGCGACAACTTTATCAATTCCAATTCGTTATATGCATACGCATCAAAGTATTGTGCATTTAGGAGATATTGAAGCAACTTTCCGATTAATGTGTGCGATTTGCGAAGATTTAACGATGGAAAAATACCATCAAATACTAGAATACAATTATCAATATGGAATGGAGGAGTGAGTATGTGGGGAATGATTGCCACTTGGAGAATGGCGCTAGAAGGAGTCCAAGAGGCTGTGCAGACATTAGAACAACAGGCATCTCCTGGAGATGCGATTGAATTAGCGATTAAAGCAGTTGAAGATTTTCCCTATTATAAATCAGTCGGTTATGGTGGACTTCCTAATGAAGTGATGGAAGTGGAATTAGATGCCGCTTATATGGATGGAACAACTCTTGATTTTGGAGCAGTATGTGCGATTCAAGATGTGGCAAATCCCATTTCAGTGGCTCGTCAATTAAGCTTGCAATCGGTGAATAATGTGTTAGTTGGAATTGGGGCTCAATCTTATGCGCAAAAGCAGGGCTTCGAACGGAAAAATATGTTAACCGATCGCGCGAAAATTCATTATCATAATCGTGTCAAAGATTTACAAACAGAATCTTTAGTCCCTTATGCAGGTCATGATACCGTTGGGATGGTCAGTTTAGATACAACTGGGAAAATGGTTGCCGGCACTTCGACAAGTGGACTGTTTATGAAAAAAAGAGGACGTGTTGGAGATTCTCCATTTATTGGTTCTGGCTTATATGTGGATAGCACAGTTGGTGGGGCAACTGCTACAGGTTTAGGGGAAGATTTGATGAAGGGAATTATTTCCTATGAAATTGTTCGATTAATGGAACAAGGATTGCATCCTCAAGAAGCGTGTGAAACAGCAGTGAAGAATTTATCTCAAAAATTAATCCAACGAAGAGGAAATGCTGGGGATTTATCAGTTGTAGCGATGAACAACAAAGGAGAATGGGGAGCAGCGACCAATATTGCCAATTTCTCTTTTGTAGTAGCAACAGAAAAAGAATCCTTAACGGTTTACCGAGTACATCCACAAGAAGATGGCACAATGATTCATGAAAAAGCCACGCAAGAATGGTTGGATGAGTATTTAAGAGAACGGATGAAACCACTCGAGGTGAAGTAAATGGGAATAAGAGAGGATTTAGTCAAAGCGTTGGAAGACATCCAACCTGAATTGCACAAAGCTATCGAGCGATTAGTCGCCATTGAAAGTGTTCGGGGAGAATCATTACCAGAAGCTCCTTATGGACAAGGCCCAAAACAAGCTTTATTGGAAGTATTAGCACTCGCCGACGAATTAGGATTTGAAACGAAAAATTTAGACAATAAAATTGGCTATGCACAATATGGAGATACTCGAGAAGATGGGAAATATTATGGTATTTTTGGACATGTAGATGTCATGCCTTTAGGAGCAGGCTGGGAAAGTCCTGCGTTAAAAGCAACGAAGCGAGATGGGAAAATTTTTGGACGTGGCGTGTTAGATAATAAAGGACCGATTTTGTCGAATTTATTTGCCTTATATGTATTGAAGGAAAAGGTAGTTCAATTTGATCGTCCGATTCGAATTGTATTTGGAACAAATGAGGAAACGGGATTTGGATGTGTAAAACATTATTTAACAAAAGAACAATCTCCTACTTTTGGATGGACTCCAGACTGTAAATGGCCAGTTGTTTATGGAGAAAGAGGACGATTGAAAGTTCGATTGAGTACTTCTTTAGAACAGATTTCAGCATTATATGATTTTACCAATCAGTACTTACTTCATACAACTCATCAAGGAGTGGAATTAGGAATTAACTATTCCGATGAAGATTTTGGGATGATGCAATTAAGAGGATACACAGTTGGAATAGAGGAAGAAAGACATTTTGTGGAGTGGACGATGAGTTATCCAGCTTCTGTGACCAAAGAACAATTATTATCGGATATTCGAAAACATATTCCAGAAGGAAGTCGTTTAGAAGAAATTAGTTCATGGAAGCCAGTTTTGTACGATAAAGATTCGATTTATGTGCAAACTTTACAAAAAGTCTATCAAGAAGTTGTCGATGGCAATGCAACGCCTGTTACAACAACGGGTGGAACTTATGCGAAAATTATTCCAAATATAATTGCATATGGACCAAGTTTTCCAGGGCAAAGAGATATCGCTCATCTTCCAAATGAGTGGATAGGAATCGAAGATTTAAAAGTGAATACTATTATTTATGGATTAGCATTGTATGAATTAAGTTTCATAACAACATCATTAGAAGGAGGGAAAGGATGACAACTTTAGAAATTTGTGCAGGAGGTATTGAGGACTGTATCAATGCTCAAGCTGCAGGAGCCAATCGAATCGAATTAAATAGCGCGTTACATTTAGGAGGATTAAGCCCATCATTAGCTGTTTTAACTCAAGCTGTTAAAAAAATCGATATTCCTATTATTTGTATGGTTCGACCAAGAGGAGCCGGTTTTTGTTATAACGAATTGGAAAAAGAAGTGATGTTTGAAGATGCGAAAATTTTCTTAGAAGCAGGCGCAAAAGGTTTAGCTTTTGGTTTCTTAACTCCAGAAGGGAACATGGATTGGGATGCGACAAAGAAAATGATTGAGCTATGTAAAGAATACGGAGCTGATAGCGTAGTTCACCGTGCCTTTGATTGTGTGAAAAATCCGGAAGAAACACTAGAAAGATTAATCGAATTAGGATGCACTCGTATTTTAACAAGTGGACAAGGAAAAAATATTATATCCGGCTTGGAGAATTTAGCTAAGTGGCAAAAACAATATGGAAAACAAATTGAATTTTTAGGGGGATGTGGCGTTTCTCTTGCCAATCTAACAGAAATTCTAGAAAAAACAGGATTAGAACAACTTCATGGAAGTTTTAAATCTTGGGCAGTGGATCCAACGACAACGAATGGAGAAGTTTCATATCGCTATTCTGATAGCGGAGACTATGATTTGTGTCATTTAGAAAGTATGAAAGAAGCAGTGAATATTTTAAAATAAAGGGGACTTTATAATGGGAAAACGAATTTTAAACTGTGTGGCAAGTGATTTTAGAAAATTATCTGCAGAAGAATTAAAACTAGCCATTCAGGCAGGTGAGGGTAGAACGGTATGTTGTGAAATGGCCATTCGTCATCGTCCAATTATTCCGGAGTTAACACATGCGGAAATTGCCAGTGCATTTGGGGGAGACTTAATGCTTTTAAATGGATTTGATTGTTTAAATCCAAAATTATACGGAGTAGAAGGTAGCGCAAATCCAATTGAACGATTAAAAGAATTATGCGGCCGTCCAATTGGTGCTAACTTAGAACCAGTCGATTTAGAAGCAGAAATGTTAGAAACTCGACTAGTCATTCCAGCAGGAAGAATTTGTTCGAAAGAAACATTGAAATCAGCAGAAGCGTTAGGATTAGACTTTATTTGTTTAACCGGAAATCCTGGTACAGGAGTGACGAACCAAGCAATTGCCCAAGCCATTCAAAAAGCGAAAAAATATTTTACAGGAGTCATTATTGCCGGAAAAATGCATGGAGCTGGCTCAAAAGAACCCGTAATGAATCGAGAAATTGCAAAGGAACTGATTGAAGCAGGAGCGGATATTTTATTGGTTCCAGCAGTAGGAACAGTTCCTGGATTCACAGAAGAAGCATTGATCGATATTGTCCAATTTGCTCATGAACATGAAACACTTGTATTATCTGCCATTGGAACTAGTCAAGAAGGCTCTTCTAAGGAAGTCATTGAACAAATCGCCATTCGCAATAAAATTTGTGGAGTCGATATTCAACATATTGGAGACGCTGGTTATGGCGGTTTAGCCGATGTAAATAACATCTTTGCTTTATCCGTTGCGATTCGAGGCATGAGACATACCGTTGCAAGAATGGCAAGTTCGGTAGTCCGTTAATAGAAAGTAAGAATAGAAAAACGAGCATTTCCAATTTGGGAGATGCTCGTTTTATGTTTGAATTCGAATGATTAAATTAAAATTCCTTGTAAATGATCTATCTCATGTTGAATAACTTGAGCCGTAAACTCTGTAAATGTCCCTGTGTGAGTTTTTCCCATAGCATCTTGATACCGAACTTCGATTTTTTGATAGCGAGTAGTGCTTTTCATTCCTGTATGAGAGAGACAACCTTCTTCCGTTTGGTACGGTTGGGATTTTTTAGTAATGACTGGATTGACCATTACAATATCAAATGGGCCAGCGGCAACAATAATAATGGCTTTATGACTTCCAATCATATTCGCAGCCAAGCCGACACAACGGTCACGATTGGCACGTAAAGTATCTTGTAAGTCAATAATGACTTGTTTATCCGTAATAGGATTAGCAGGACTTGCTTTTTGTGATAAGAAAAATGGGTCTTTCATAATTTCTTTTTTCATACTTGTCTCCTTTATTCTTGGCACATTCCAAGAAATATTTTAGTAATTTCTTCAGGGGATTCCACTCCCCCTTTTAAAATCCAGTGGAAAATAATGGCGCTATTGCTATAAATAAATACTTCTCTAGCATAGTCTTCTGGGATGGGTAGTTCTTGTTTTAAATTTTGCTTAATCGAATCCATTTTTTCCATTAGTTCCATTAGAAACTTTCGAACGAGTTGGTTCGTATACGTGAAACGGCTCGTAGCGATTGCGTGTATAAATTCAAATTCTTCTTTTAAATACTCGAAAATTTGAACGACTGCAGGATAGGCTTCTTGTTTTTGAGTAATAGAATGATGATGCAAAATCGTTAAAATATGATGCAAGATTTCTTCTTCCAACTGATTCATCATATCGAATTTATCCATATAATGTAAATAAAAAGTTCCACGATTCACGCCTGCAGTGCGAGAAATATCACTAACCGTAATTGCTTCAAAATCTTTTGTTTGAAGAAGTTGAATTAAGGCTATTTTTAAGCTTTCTTTTGTTTGAGTTTGTCGTTTTTGAACTTCCATCGTCTCATCCTTCTTAAATCAACACACGGCTTATAATTGCGCATTGAAATTTCTGTAGCGCTATTATATAGTAAATTTAAACAATAATCAACACGTTGTTCATTTAATAAGTAGAGGGAAAAGTGATGACATATATACAAGTAAAAAATAGTTTTAAACGATATCAAGTAGGAGAAACTGAAATAATTGCGAATCATGATGTGAATTTCGATATTGAAAAAGGCGAATTTGTGATAATTCTTGGAACATCTGGAGCAGGGAAATCCACCGTCTTAAATATTTTAGGGGGAATGGATACAAATGATGAGGGAGAAGTATGGATTGATGGTGTCAATATTTCAAACTTTGATGAAACGCAATTAACGTATTATCGTAGGGATAATGTAGGATTTGTTTTTCAATTTTATAATTTAGTGCCAAATTTAACGGCAAAAGAAAATGTAGAATTAGCTGCTGAAATTGTGAAGGATGCTTGGGATGCAGAAGAAGCGTTAAAAGCAGTGGGATTAGGACATCGTCTTCATAATTTTCCTGCACAATTATCGGGGGGAGAACAACAAAGGGTATCGATTGCTAGAGCAATTGCGAAAAAGCCGAAGATTTTACTTTGTGATGAGCCAACAGGGGCATTAGATTATCAAACCGGCAAGCAAGTATTGAAGATTTTACAAGAAATGTCAAGAGATTATGGAGCGACTGTTATTATCGTTACCCATAATACGGCATTAGCACCATTAGCGAATCGTGTAATTCATATGCATGATGCTAGGGTGAAAAGTATTGTACTGAATGATTCTCCGCAAGCGATTGAGGAATTGGAATATTGAGAGGAGAAGAATCGTGAAAAAGAAAATATTGAATAAATCGATTCTTTCTTCATTGAAGGAATCGAAGGGAAGATTTTTATCTATCTTATGTTTAATGATGCTCGGTTCATTTGCATTAGTGGGATTAAAAGTTTCGGGTCCGGATATTCAAGAGACGGTTCATCAATATTTGGAAAAATATCATACAGCGGATATTTTTGTATTGGCAGATTACGGATTAAGTCCAAAAGACCAAGAAGAATTACGAGAAGAAAATGCTGAAGTCGAATTTGGATATTTTGTAGATACCGTGATAGCAGACAGTCCGAAAGCGATTCGAGTATTTTCTAAGACTAATCAGCAATCGGAAGTAGAATTAGTGAGTGGAGCTTATCCAAGTCATCTGGATGAAGTCGTATTAGATGAACAGTTATCCAATCGTTATCAAATCGGGGATCTCATCAATTTAAATGAAGTGAAGTCTCCGTCATTATTAAAACAGCATGAGTTTAAAATCACCGGATTTGCTCATTCGAGTGAAATTTTATCGAAAAATAGTAAAGGAATCTCGACTGCAGGAAGTGGGGACTTATCAGGATTTGCCATTGTTCCACAAGAAAGTTTTGATAGCTCTGTTTATACGATAGCTCGTTTACGTTATCCGAATTTACGCAGTTTGAAAACATTTAGTAGGGAATACTTAGATGAAGTGGTTTGGATTCAACAATCTATCGAAGAAAAATTATCTGATAATGGAACCGTAAGGCTGAATGATTTAAAAGAGGAAGCAGATGGAAAAATCCAAGATGGAGAAGAACAAATTTCTCAAGCTAAAAATCAACTAGAAGAGGGAAAAACGAAGCTCGAAGATGGGCAACAACAAATAGCCAATCAAGAAGGTAAATTACTTCAAAGTCAAAAAGAACTCGCTCAAAATCAGGCATCTCTCAATAGAGGAAATCAAGAAATTCAACAAGCAAAACAAAAATTACAAAAACAGTATGAATTACTTGAATCTAATCGAGTGCAGTTAGAAACTTCCAAACAAACGTTGAATAAACAAAATAGCGCCTTACAAGAAGGGAAAAAGAAATTAGCAGAAGCAGAAAAGCAATTAGAATCTCAAAAAGAAAGAGGGCTTCCTCAAACAGCATTATCTGCTATGCAAGAAAAAATTCTTCAACAAAAACAAGAATTGGATGCGGGAACTACCACTTATGAACAAGGATTAACGCAATACGAGAATGGTTGGGCTAGTTATCAAGAAGGCTTGAAACAATACCAAGAAGGCTTAGCAATCATTCAGTCTAAACAAAATACGCTAGATGCTGGGCAAAGAGCTTTAGCAGAAGGAAAGAGAAAAATTTCTGCTGGTGAGGAAGCTGTAGCGAAAGCAAAACAAGAAATTGAAGAAAAACAAAACCAATATACAGATGAAAAAGAAAAAGCTGAAGAAAAAATTAGCCAAGCTGAGACAGATTTAGAAGATGCAAAAGTCAAAGCTTCTAAACTAACAAAACCTCGTTATTCTGTTTATACTCGCTCGACTATGCTAGGGAGTGAAGGCTATTTAAATATGAAGTCTACTGCAGAAGGGATTATTGCTGTAGCGAATTTATTCCCGGTTGTATTATATGCTGTGGCAGCACTTGTGACAGTGACAACGATGACTCGTTTTGTCAATGAAGAACGAATGAATGCCGGTATTTTAAAAGCGCTAGGTTATAGTACATTTGATGTGATGAAGAAATTTGCTTTTTATGGTTTTAGTGCAGGGATGATTGGAACAATCCTAGGAATTGCATTAGGGACTTACTTTTTACCAAGTATATTAGGCGTTACTTTATTAAAAGAAACGATTCTTCCTTCGATTTCGCTATTATTTAATTTGCGAATTACGATTGTAGCCTTACTATGTTCGATTGGTTGTAGTGTTATTCCACCTGTATGGATTGCGTATCGAGAATTAAAAGAAAGTTCAGCAAGTTTACTATTACCAAAAGCTCCAAGTGTAGGCTCTAAAATTTGGTTGGAATATGTACCATTTATTTGGAAGAGATTCAGTTTTACTCAAAAAGTAACGGCACGAAATATTTTCCGTTATAAACAACGAATGTTGATGACAATATTTGGCGTAGCGGGTTCGGTTGCTTTATTATTTGCCGGAAGAGGAATTTTATCTTCTTTATCAGGTATTTCACATCGACAATTTGGGGAAATTATTACGTATGATGCCATTGTTGTCAAAGAAGCTGTAATGACTTCAACAGAACAAGAAGCGTTGAGCCAATTATTATCTACAAAAGAAATTGAGCATTATAGTGATGTACATAGTGAAACGATTGCTACTAAAATTGCTGGAGTACATGAGGAACAATCCCTAACCATATTAGTAGGAGAAGAGGCAGAGTTAAGTCGTTATTTACACTTGTATGATGTGAAAACGAAGCGACAGAAATCTCTTACGAACGATGGAGTGTTCTTGTCGGAAAAATTAGCTCAGTTATTGAATGTTCATGAAGGTGAAACGGTTCGTTTACCAATTAAAGACGGTGTGACGAAAGAGATGGTTGTGTCAGGCATTATTGAAATGTATGCAGGACACTTTATGATCATGTTGCCAATGGTTTATGAAACACTGGCTCAAGAAACTCCAACAAAAAATGCAAGCTTTGTTAGTTTTAAAGAAAAAGATGTGGATAGTGTACGTAAGATGTCTGCTCAATTATTAGCTCAAGATGGAGTGAAGGCCGTTGTTCAAAATACTTCTATGATTCATCGAATTGAAACGATTGTTGGTTCATTGAGTCGAGTGATGATCTTATTAACGATAGTATCAGTTTTGTTAGCTATTGTTATTTTATATAATTTAACAACGATTAATGTGGCAGAGCGGATTCGGGAATTGTCAACCATTAAGGTGTTAGGCTTTTTGAATCGAGAGGTGACATTGTACATTTATCGTGAAACGATGGTTCTTTCATTGATTGGAATTGGTGTGGGGCTATTGTTGGGGAAGGTATTGCATCGTGTGATTATTGAAGCCGTGGCGCCTGCGTTTGTACGGTTCAATCCGCAAGTCGGGTTGGATGTATATATTTGGCCGTGTATTTTTATCGTTTTGATTTTAGCAGTGCTAGGAATATTAGTGAACCATATGCTGAAAAAGGTTGATATGTTAGAGGCTTTGAAGTCTGTTGATTGAAAATGAAAAAAGACTGGAATAGCTGTAGCAATGGACGCAAGCAGTGAGCAAAATAAAGCAGAAAAAGATTATGCTTTGGTAGCTAAGGACGCCAGCAGACCTACGGTCTCATGGCTAAAAAACGAGTCTTGGTCTCGTTTTTTCCTGTAATATAAGCCGATAAGGCTTATATTACTCGAACTACAAAGCTCCATCTTTTTCTGCTTTATTTATATAGAACGACCTTTTACAATAAGTGTCTTTTATAAATAACGCTATAATCATGTATAGTTTCAGGAGTTTAAAAACGTACAAAATATATAGCATCTCAAAAATCAGACTGAAAAAATCTAATTTTTTTTGATGCTTTTAATAATCTTAACTTGTTTAAAGAAGTTTTCAAAATAGTATAATGTTAATATTAGCAGAGTACATTACATAATTCATTGATAGAATTTGAATAGAACGTGTTAAAAATGAAAAAATTGTTATTATTCTTATTCAACTAAACGGTACACAAAAAAATAAAAACAGAAAAAGTTGAAGTGCTGTAGCTTTGGTACTATAAGCCACAAGGGCTTATAGTACGGGAAAATTTGAGACCTTAGGCTCAAGTTTTAGCCATGAGATTCGCAAAGCGAAGCTGCTGGCGTCCCTAGCTACTAAAGCGTAGACTTTTTCTGTTTTTATTTTTGTTTAGTATTCGTATTTAGTAGTCGTTCAAATCTTCCACTTCAGCAATTGAGAAGTCTTTTTTCTCTAGCGCTGAAATAATTTGATTCAATGTTTCTTTTGAAACTCCTGCTGGAAGAGTAATTAACAGACGACGAAGTGAACGATCTTTTTCTGTATCTAATGTCATCACATTGGCAATAGAAGCATATTGATTAATAATCTTAGAAATTTGAGCTAACGATCCCTTTTCCCCACCAGAAATAATCGTTAAAACATAAGAACCATTATTTACACTCCAAGATTCTTGAAGCATATTTAATAAACTACTATGCGTTAAAATACCATAAAAACGTTGCGAATCATCTAATACAGCAATATAAGGTAATTCCTTAATCGTAAAGAACACTTTGAAGAACGAACTTGTAATATTGATAAATTTCGTAGTGTTTTTAATTAAATGAGTAACCGGTAAGCTCATATCTCCCCCATTTGCTTTATGACGATAGATGTGCATTTTATAAATATTTCCACGGAAGAAAGTTTCTGTTTCATCTAAAACTGGAACGCAACGATATCCAGAGTTTTCTAAAATAACAATCGCTTCTTCAAGAGTACAAGATTCTTTAACAACCGTTAAACTCTTTTTAGGAATAACAAGTGATTTTAATAGCATAGACATGCCCCTTTCTTGAAATCAATTTTCGTGTTTTGTAAAATATAGACACGTTTTCATTATTGATAATACCACTTTTTGATTAAAAAGTAACGAGAAATTTATTAAAATCGGGGGCAAAAATCTCTATATAATGGACATATCTTGCATTTTCACACAAAAGTGAGTATGATATTTGTATATTTTTAAAAAATTAACAAAGTAAAGGGGATAACTGAATGATGACAGCAGATTCTGATGGGAGTTCGCTGGGAATCCAGATTTTAATTATTGTACTATTAACTGCGATAAATGCATTTTTTGCAGCAGCGGAGATTGCCTTTGTATCGATCAATCAAGGAAAGATGAGTCAAAAAGCGAGTGAAGGAGATAAGAAGGCGCAACGAGTAATGCGTTTATTAGAAAATTCGGATGAATTTTTAGCAACGATTCAAGTAGCGATTACGTTAGCCGGATTCTTCTCAAGTGCTTCTGCAGCAACAAGTTTTGCTTCACGTATTCAACCATTATTGGAGAATGTACCGGGTGCAGAAACATTAGCAATTTTGATTGTGACTGTAATCTTATCTTATTTAACATTAGTGTTTGGGGAATTGTATCCAAAACAAGTTGCCTTACAATTGGCGGAACCGATTGCCTTACATACGGCAGGAATTATTTTATTTGTCAAAAAAGTTTCAAAACCATTTGTATGGATTTTAACCGTTTCAACTGGTTTATTAAAACGAATGACGCCTATTGAATTTAATAATGAACAAGAAAAATTAACGCGTAGTGAAATGAATTTTCTTTTAACGAATAGTCGCAATGATGGAGCGATTGATAAAGAAGAATTTACCATGCTTCAAGGAGTTTTATCTCTTGATTCAAAACTAGCTAGAGAAGTGATGGTACCAAGAACGGACACATTAATGCTTGATGTGGAAGATGATTTAGCAGAAAATATCGAAATCATTTTAAGTAGTTCTTATTCACGTTTCCCAATTTATGAAGAAGATAAAGATAATGTCATTGGAGTTTTACACTCTAAAGACGTTTTAAGAGCGGCAAAAGAACAAGGCTTTGATCAAATCCAATTAATGGATTTAGCACATCAACCATTATTTGTTCCGTCAACGATTTTTGTAGATGATTTATTAGTCGAATTTAGAAAAACACGTCAACATATGGCGATTTTAAAAGATGAATACGGTGGAGTCGAAGGTGTCGTGACATTGGAAGACTTAATCGAAGAAATTGTCGGTGAAATTGAAGATGAGTATGATGTGGAAGAAATGAGTTACCGTGAAATTGATGAGAAGAATTTCTTAATTGATGCGGGAATGACATTAGAAAAATTCAATCAAACATTCCAAACAACGATTGATTCAGATGAAGTGGACACAATGGCGGGAATTATTTTAGAAGACTTAGGATATTTCCCAGAAGATGACGAAGTGGTAGAAGTTCGTAACGAGAATGTCTTATTAAAACCAACATTAGTAGAAAATGGAAGAATTCGTCGTATTCATGTGCACTTACTAACTCCAGAAGAAATAGAAGCGTACGAACAAGAAGAAAACGAAGAAGAAATAGAAGAATAATATATCGTAACTATCGGGTCAACGGGCTCGGTAGTTTTTTTGTGTTTATAGACGCTAATCTCGCCAGTTTCTGTTTTTCTACGCCAAAATGTTAAAAATGGCGTAGATTAATCTCGCCATTTATAGTTTTTCTACGCCAAATATGATATAATGGCGTAGAAAAAGATGGAGGGGATATTTTGAGACAATTTAATTATTTAAAACTGATGGAACTATCTATACCTGTAAATATTTATCATCATATTGCTAAAATTCATGAATATAAAGGGAAACAAGAGCTTTATGTAGAAAACTATCCGGATGTACTGGAAAAAATGGTGGATGTTGCTAAAATTCAAAGTACAAAATCTTCTAATGCGATTGAAGGGATTTATACAAATGATGCAAGACTGAAGGAATTGATGAATCAAAAGGCAGAGCCTCAAAATAGAAATGAAGAAGAAATTGCAGGATATAGGCATGTGCTTGATCTGATTCATGAAAATTATGATTATATCGAGTTTAATAAAAATGATATTTTAACACTGCATAATCAGTTGTATTCTTATTCTTTCGTGAATCATAACGGGAAGTTTAAGAAATTGGATAATAGTATTATAGAAGTAGATACTTTTGGAAATCAAAAAGTTCGATTTCAACCAGTTAGTAGTTTTGAAACAGAAATGTATGTTGACGAAATGGTGAAGGCTTATAACGAAGCGATAAAGGAAAATGTTCCTCCACTTATTTTAATTCCAGCACTCATTCATGATTTTCTATGTATTCATCCGTTTGATGATGGAAATGGAAGAATGAGTAGAATTTTAACATTATTATTACTCTATAAATTTGGATATTTTGTAGGGCGGTATATTAGTATAGAAATGCTGATTGAGGAAACAAAAGAGTCTTATTATGAAGAATTACAATATTCAAGTAAAAAATGGCATACTGGAGAAAACGATGAATTGCCATTTATCAAATATATGCTAGGTGTTATCTTGAAAGCATATAAAGAATGTGATGACAGATTTAGATTAATAGGAGAAAAACAATTAACATCTCCTGAAAGAGTATTAACAGTAATTCAAAAATCATTATCGCCACTTTCTAAAAAGGATATTATGATTCTTTGCCCAGATATTTCACAAAGAACAATTGAACGAGCTCTAAAAGAATTACAGGATTTAGAAAAGATACAACAAGTAGGAAATGGTCGTTCTACAAAATATATAAAACTATAGATTTAAACTAAAAGAAACTATCGGGTAACTGAACTCGATAGTTTTTATTTTAGAGATTGTATAATTTCGGATAAGTTTGGGCGTGGTTTTGGATTTTTTATTGAATTCTCAATGATTTTTTCTGTCATATTCTTTACTCCTTTTTAAAAATGATTATAATAAAAACTAAATTATTGTGTAAAAAGTAATCTTATAGGATGACTAGGAGGGAGAAGTTATGGGACATGGAGAATTTATTAAAAAAATTAGACAAGAAAAACATTTAACGCAAAAAGAGTTAGCGGAAGGTATTTTAAGTAAAAACTTTTTATCGAAATTTGAAAGAGGAGAAAGTAAAATAACGAGTGAAATTTTTCTGAATTTGTTAGAACGATTAAATGTCTCCTTAGATGAATTCGAACAATTAGCGACTTCAAAACATTCTCAAAAGGAATTTCTACAAAAATTAGACACTTTTAAAAGTCAAAAAGACCGTTATTTATTAGAAAATTTAAAAGCGGAAGAAAAACAATTGTTTCAAGCTGATAGAAATAGACGACATCTTCATAATCAAATTTTGGTGGAAGCTCATCAACAGTATTTACAAGGTAAAAATTTTGATGTGAAACAAAAACGAGTGATTCAATCCTATTTGTTTGAAGTAGAAGAGTGGGGAGATTATGAATGGGAGTTATTCGGGAATATTGTTTTCTGTCTTTCTACTAAAGAGACACATTTATATCTGGATTCTATCTTTAGAAAAGCTCGTTTAGGAAAACATGATACGATGCATAAACGAATGTTGTGTCGCATTTTATTAAATATTTTTTTAGAAGATATAGAATCAAATCCATCTGAAGCTAGCCAAGTAGAAAAGTACTTAATAGAGATATTACAAGATGAAGAATTTTATTATGAGAAAATTCGTTTCAACTATTTGCAAGGGATTCTTCATATTTATCAAAGCTATGTAGAAAAAGGGGAACAAGAGTGTTTAAAGATGATTGATATTTTTAAAAATTTAAAGGAAGTGAAAAAGGCTTCTCAATATCAAGAATATTTAGAGTATGTTTTATGTGAAATAGAATAAATCCAACTATAGGATGATTTTTTTCAAAGTATTTATGGAGAAAGTATACTGTAAGTAAACATTTGTTTTTTTTAGGGGAGTATGACATGATTCGAAAGTTGACATTACAGATAATAACTATTTTCATTATTTTTTGTAGCTTAGAGGGGTTAGAGTTATGGACAAGCTTTATCCATGCAGATTTATTAAATTCTCTGGTGGATTTGGATTTTCATCAATTCGGAATGGGAGCATTATTATTAGTAGCGGTATATACTGTTTTTCTTGTAGTAACGTATATGGATCTTCGTTATCGATCTTTTGTAAAGCAAAAAATTGCAACGATTTGGAGAGATGAAGTGAGTGAAGCTATTTCCAATACTTCTTATGCTCATTTTCATCAAAAGAAGAATCATGATTATATTGCTTGGTTTACAAGTGATATGGATCAAATTCAAGAAATGGCAGTCAATCCAAGTTTTTCCTTGCTAAGGGGAATTTTAGGAATCGTATTTTCAACGATTGGGTTATGGAGTATTCATTGGAGTTTAGTCGTTATTGTGATGATTGAAATTGGTATTTTGCTTCTATTGCCGAAGGTTTATGCTAAAGAACTATCTAAGAAAACCGTACATAAAACCAAGGAAAATGAACGATTTAATCAAATTATTTCTGATGTATTATTAGCGTACGATACGATTTTTGTGTTTCAACAATGGAAATATTTTAAAGAAAAAATTCATCAAGCTTCTGAAAAATTGGGATTTACTCGAAGAAATTATAGTAAATCTTTTGCGAAAGTAGCGGTTTTAGGTGGCTTTGGGAATGTCCTTAGTCAAATTTCCATCTTTTTATTTACAGGATATTTAGTGACGAAGGGAATTGTAACTGTAGGGGCTATTTTGGCAACGACAAGTTTAGCAGGAACTATTTTCAATGCCGTTGGAAATATGAGCCAAGAATTAGCGATGTTTACTAGCGCCAAACCATTATTTGAAAAAATTCATACATTAACGCCTTCAGCACGAGCAGAGGAGAATGCAGTAGAAACATTGGATAATGCAGAAGTATTATACAACATAGAAAATCTTCAGTTTGCTTATGGAGATACTATCGTGTTGAAACCTTTTAGTAAAACTTTATTCAAAAATCATAAATATGCCATTATGGGAGAAAGTGGAACAGGAAAATCCACTCTGCTCAATATTTTAGGTGGAAAAATCGAAGAATACCAAGGAAATGTAACTTTATATCAAAAAGAATTAAATATGATTCCCTATTCAAAACTGTACGATTCTATTACTTATGTGGAACAAAATCCTCATATTTTCCAAGGAAGTATTCGTGAGAATATTGTTTTTCAAGAAGAAATATCGGATGAGACAATTTGGAATGTACTAGATCAGGTATTGCTGAAATCCATCGTGGAACAATTACCTCAAGGTTTAGATACAATGATTGGAGATACTTCCTCAACATTGTCTGGAGGACAATTACAACGCATTTCTCTAGCGAGAGCCTTAGTGAGAAATCCTCAAGTGTTATTATTAGATGAAGTGACAGCGAATTTAGATGTTCAAACTGGAACAGAAATCATGCAGTCTTTATTGCAAGAAGAAAATCTAACTATTCTGTGGGTCACTCATCATCTTCCCGAAGGATTGAAATCTTTATTAGATGAAGAAATCATTTTGTAAATAGAGGGAGGGGGAGAGTTTTCTTCCTCTCAAAAGCAGTGAAAAAGAAGTGTTTTCTAAAAGAAGACAAATGTATCTAATTCGTGGATTTTTATTGACAGAATAGGGTTTGTTTGTGTATGATTGTCGCTATATTAAGAGAATAGGGGCAAGAAGATGAAACAAGCATTAAATTTTTGGAATCAATTAAGTTTGATTAACCGAATCGTCATTGGTATGATTATCGGTATTTTATTAGGAATTTTCGTTCCTCAAGCAGCAGCGGTAGGAACTATCGGAACAGTATTCGTAAGTGCGTTAAAAGCAATCGCACCATTATTAGTATTCTTTATTGTGTTAAGTGCTTTAGCACAACATAAAGAAGGACATGAAACAAATATGAAATCAATTGTTATATTATATTTGTTTGGAACTTTTGCAGCAGCATTAGTAGGTGTTCTTGTTAGTTTTGCATTTCCAATTACATTAACATTAACAGATACAGTGTCAGAAATTAAAGCACCAGAAGGAATCGCTTCTGTATTACAAACATTAATTTTAAAATTAGTAGATAATCCAGTGAATGCTTTAATGAGCGGAAACTATATTGGTATTTTATCTTGGGCAGTTGTATTTGGATTTGCTTTCCGTAAAGCAGATGAAACAACTAAATCATTTTTACATCAAATTGCAGAAGCAACGAGTCATGTTGTTAAAGTAGTAATCAGCTTTGCACCATTTGGGATTATGGGCTTAGTTTATACAACTGTTTCAGAAAATGGAGTAGGAGTATTTGCGAATTATGGTGAGTTAATTTTAGTACTAGTTGGAAGTATGTTCTTTGTAGCGTTAATTATGAATCCAATTATTGTATTCTTTATGATTAAAGAAAATCCATATCCATTAGTATTCCGTTGTTTGAAAGATAGTGGAATTACAGCTTTCTTCACTCGTAGTTCAGCAGCAAATATTCCAGTAAATATGGAATTATGTAGAGATTTAGGATTAGATGAAGATAGCTATTCAGTATCAATTCCTTTAGGGGCAACCATTAATATGGCGGGCGCAGCAATTACAATTACAGTATTATCATTAGCAGCCGTTAATACTTTAGGAATTCAAGTAGACTTCTTAACAGCTTTAGTGTTAAGTGTATTATCAACAGTAGCAGCATGTGGCGCTTCTGGGGTAACAGGTGGATCGTTATTATTAATTCCTGTTGCATGTAGTTTATTCGGAATTTCAAATGATATTGCGATGCAAGTTGTTGGGGTTGGATTTATTATTGGGGTATTACAAGATTCTTGTGAAACTGCCTTAAATTCATCAACAGATGTTTTATTCACTGCAGCAGCAGAATTCCGTCAATGGAAAAAAGAAGGACGAGTAATTAACGTTAGTCCTGAATTAGTAGAATAACATTTCTAGGGAAGACTTTTTAGTCTTCCTTTTTTTGTGTTGACTTTTTTAAAAAAAGAGGTATAATAAATTTATGAAGTTTACAAATGTAAACTTAAGAAAGGCGGTTTTTAAAATGATAAAAGAATTTAAAGTAGAAGGATTAAAATGTTCAGGTTGTGCGAAAGCTGTTGAAAATGCAGTGAGTGCTGTTGAAGGTGTTGAAAAAGCAAGTGTTGATTTCAAAGCTAAAAAGCTGACTGTAGAATTTCTACAAGATAAAGCAGAGGAACAAAAAATTATAGAAGCTGTATTCAAAGCAGGATATCAAGCTGAATTAGCATAATAGTAAGAAGGAGTTGTTAGTAATGAAGAAAGAAGAATTCGCATTAGAAGGACTACAATGTGCGGGTTGTGTCAGTACGGTTGAAAAAGTTGTCCGAGATCTTCCAGGTGTTAAAGAAGCCAATGTGAATTTAGCGACTGAAAAAATGATGGTGCAATTTAATCCAAAGGAAGCAGATGTACAAAAAATTATGGAAACTGTTTCTCTAGCTGGATATCAGGCTATATTGATAAATGATGAAGAAGATGTGTTAGAAAAAACAGCGATTAAAAAAGAAAAACAATTACAATCACTTAAAGTAAGAGCATGGGTATCAGGTGTGTTCGCCATTGTATTACTTTATATTGCGATGGGTGAAATGATTGGACTTCCTCTTCCCCAAATTTTACAGCCGATGGAACATCCAATTGTATTTTCTGTAACGCAATTGATTTTAGTAACTCCTATTTTATGGGTGGGTCGTAGTTATTTTGTGAATGGATTTAAGGCATTGATTAGAAAGCATCCGAATATGGATTCATTAGTTGCATTGGGAACGAGTGCTGCCATTTTATATAGTGTATGGAGTACGATTCGTATTTTTGCTGGAGAGTATCATTATGTGATGCACCTTTATGTAGAATCTGCAGCAGTCATTTTAGCGTTTATTACAGTAGGAAAATATTTTGAAACTTTAACAAAAGGAAGAACTTCTCAAGCGATTCAATCATTAGTCGCTTTATCTCCAAAAGTAGCGACAGTCATTCGTGATGGAAAAGAAGTAGAAGTTCCAGTAGAGGAATTACAAATTGGAGAAGTAGTCTTCGTACGACCAGGTGAAAAAATTCCTGTGGATGGGGTTATTATTTCTGGAGAAAGCTTTGTTGATGAATCCATGATTACAGGCGAAAGTGTACCAGTCTTCAAAAAAGAAGGAAGTAAAGTTGTCGGTGCTACGTTGAATACAACTGGTTCATTCCAAGTTGAAGTAAGCCAAGTTGGGAAAGACACAACTTTATCTCAAATTATTCGCTTAGTAGAAGAAGCGCAAGGTTCTAAAGCACCCATTGCTGCCATTGCAGACCGTGTAGCAGGAATTTTTGTACCAATCGTAATGGGATTATCTCTCTTAGCAGGTCTTTATTGGGGATTGATTGGTGGAGAATCTTTTGAATTTGTCGTAACCGTGATGATTTCTGTTTTAGTGATTGCGTGTCCATGTGCATTAGGATTAGCCACTCCAACTGCCATTATGGTAGGAACAGGTTTCGGTGCTAAAAGAGGCATTTTAATTAAAAGTAGTGCAGCTTTAGAAGAAGCTGGACATGTCGGTGTTGTTTTACTAGATAAAACAGGAACGATTACAAATGGAAAACCTAAAGTAGTTGATATTCAAGTATTCAATGATTATTCAAAAGAAGAAGTACTAAACATAGCAGCATCAATTGAAAAACATTCGGAACATCCATTAGGAAAAGCCATCGTGGAAGAAGCTGAAAAACAAGAATTTGACGTTTTACCAATTGAACAATTCCAATCTATTTCTGGTATGGGAATTCAAGGAATTGTGGATGGAAAAGAAGTGCTATTAGGAAATCATTTATTATTACAAAATCAAGGGATTGCTGTAGATGAATTTAATGCTGTGATTGATGGAGTCGCTTCTAAAGGGCAAACAGCAATGTTCGTAGTCATTCAAAAACAAGTAGCCGGAATTATTGTAGTTGCGGATACGATTAAAGCAACTAGTAAAGAAGCAATCCAACAAATGAAAGCATTAGGGCTTCAAGTTCGAATGGTCACAGGAGATCATGAAAAAACAGCCAAAGCAATTGCGAATGAAGTAGGAATTGAGACGGTATATAGCCAAGTATTACCAAATGAAAAAGCAAGTGTTGTCCAACAATTATTAGACGAAGGTTATCAAGTAGCCATGGTTGGAGATGGCATTAATGATGCCCCAGCATTGGCAAAAGCAACAGTCGGGATTGCGATTGGATCTGGGGTAGATGTTGCTATTGAAACTGCCGATATGGTGATGATGCAAGATGATTTAAGATTAGTGGCAAAAACGATTCAATTAAGTAAAATGACAATGATGACGATTAAAGAAAACTTATTCTGGGCATTCATATATAACGTAATTGGAATTCCAGTAGCAATGGGAGTCTTACATTTCTTTGGAGGCCCATTATTAAGTCCAATGATTGCAGGAGCAGCAATGAGTTTTAGTTCCGTATCAGTTGTACTCAACGCATTAAGATTAAATCATAAATTATCAAAATTGGAAAAATAAAAAAAGATGAAGCGACCTCAAAAAGTTAGATTTTTTGGGGTCGCTTTAATTATTCGTTTTTAAGATTTATGGTTGATTTTTTTGTACACAAATTTTAAAAAAGCATACAGTAATGCTAGATAAAAACAAATAGTCGATAAATGAACAAATAATAAGAAAAAATCAGGTAAGAAGTAATATATAAGTAGTACTGTTCCTACGCCGAAAACAGCACCGTAAAACAAATAATTACCAAATAAAAACTTACTCATTTTGACTCATCTCCACTCACATTAGGTGTCTATTTTTCCTTATCTTATTCCTATTCTAACCTATCATTTCTGGGGAAAAACAGACTTATATTTTAGAAAAAATTGATGTATAATTAAGTTTTGTAAGGGCTTTATCGATGAATGATTACAGATGAAATTGAACCTTAAACTATTAAACTTAGAAAAGTAAATAGAACACAAGAGTTAGAGGGCTATATGTTGATAGTCCTCTTTTTTATGGCATCAATTTCATTTTGTTTATGGTAATATATGGATAAATAAGTGCGATTTAAAAGTAGATTAGAATAAGAGAATCGAGGAGTCATTTATGGTAAAAATGGTTACGATACATCCGGGACTTTGGAAAGAAAATGTTAAAAAATATGGATTCGAGTCCTCTCAATTATCAAGAAAGAAAATAGCTGAATATTTAGGATGGGAACATCTTTATATTTTAACGCATCCTCAAATACGACCTGATTGGAAGGTAGGATATGAAAAAATAGGATTTCAACGTAATGAATTGATTTCGGTCTCTCATTATCAGTCAGATATTGGACATGATGAATTAAGTGTTCGCCCTTCTGATATTATCGACAAATATCCAAATGGCAAAATGACCGTTATAAATGGCTTTGTTGCAAGTATGGAATTAGAAGAAGAAACATTATATTTTACTTCGGGATTATTTTTAAAGAAAAACAAAAAAGAGGAATTAGAGTGGCTTAATCGAGATGGAACGATAGCGATGAGAGCCAGGTATTATAAACCGAAAGAAGAACCGACTCCCATTTATATGATGGAGGAGAATTATTTATATTACAAAGATGGAGGATGGTTGACGTACGAAGATTTATTGATTCAAGTATTAATCAAGCTTACCGATAAGAATGACCTTCTGATTCGAGATCAACATAACGTTGTGACACCAAAATTATGGCGATTTGTAGAAAATACGAATCGAAAATATTTTGAATATATTCATAATAATGTATTGAAAGATCCAGCACATAATTTAAGAAGAAAAACGCGATACTTAGTAGCTTCTGAAGTTTTATCAGATATTTTACAAGATTTAGGCTACCATACATGGTTTATGCCACCAATTTACTCTCCTCAAAATGAATCTGTAGTTACAAAAAGAAGCAACCCTCGTTCTTATTGTTATGTTGGGAATATGACCGAAGTAAAAAGAGTAGGATGGATTGTTGAAGCCTTCAGACAATTAGAAAAAGAGGAGGTTCCCGTTGAGGTTACTCTCTATGGGGGAGATTTGAATCAATTAAAAGAGAAGTATGAGAATTTACCTACTAATATAGATATTGTCGGTTATGTAGATGAAGTACCATATTGGAAACATGATGGGTATATCTCCACTTCTCAAAAGGAATTATTTGCGAATGCTTGTGTCGAAGCAATGAGTTTTGGGTTAATTCCAGTGTTATCTAATGTAGAAATTGCGCATCAATATTATGCTGCTAAAAATTCAGATGTTTGCCTGTTTGATTCACCTGAAGAATTAGCAAGTGTTGTTAAACAATTATATGAATTTAAAAAAGAAATTACAGTGAAAAATACGATTGAATTTGTGAAAAAGTATTCAATAGAAGAAGTTTCGGAAAAATATTTATCAATAAATAAATCATGAAAATTATGTATAATGCTAAAATAACAGTAATTTTTTAGGATAAATTCCTTTATAAAGTAAAAAATATATTTGTGAATAAATTATACAACTATTTGATAACTAAAAAATAGAATGCTATGATTAATGAGATACAATATAAAATTTATATAACAATTAAGAATAGTGAAAAGAGGCTTTTATGAAAAAATTAGTTTCAGATAAAATTCAAAAATATTCATTACGTAAATATAAAGGTATTGGTGCAGCATCTGTCTTATTAGGGATAATGGTTGTTGGAGTTAGTCCGGTATTAGCTGAAGAAGCTGCAAATACAGCTAATGAAACTACAGTAACACCTGCAAAAGATAATGTAGAAACGGAAACATTGAGTAATGGTGCAGGTAGCTATACAATGCCGAGAATGCATGTGTTTAGTGGATTGAGTTACACTGGAGCAGATACGGAAGAGGCGTATAAAACAAATCATAGTAGAAATGAAGATAGGGCTAAATATAATTTAGATAGAGTTGAAAAGGAACATATAAAAAAACAAGGAGAAGATACCTTTAAGGATTCAAAAATTTCTTATGTCACAAAAGAAGGTGAAGTTCTAAAAGAAGAATCGGATGTAGAAATCTCTGTTGGTGATAAAAAAACTTCTAGTAGCACAATGAACTATAAAATTCGTGGACTTTTTGGGAAACGTTATGAAGGAAATGTAGCAGATTTAAATAATGATGTTTTAACTAAAATCAAAGAAGCTGATAAAGTTTTAGAAAAGAATGGAGAAAAATATCATAAGATTGATACAGAAGTAGATAAACATGAAGGGACTACTAAGGAAACAACTTTCAATGATATTACAGTGCATGCAAATCCTGGTAATTTGCATAATGAAGATGGAAGTATTCGCTATAACAATATTAAAGAAGGTAGTCGAGTTTGGTTAGTTTCTGAAACAGATGAAGGGAAATACGGAAAATATGTTTTAGCGACAAAACCAAATACAGCGAATGATTCTTGGGCTGTTGAAACATTTAAACAAGGTGAAAATGGTGCTAAAGATTTTACAAAAGAAAATATAACAACGGATGGTGGAATTAAGGAAGGAGATACTATTTTAGTTGTTGAAAAAAATGAGGTAGCATTAGAAGACTCTGTTTCTACAGCAACCGAAAAAGCAGCTTATACAGCTGGTGCATTTTTTAATGAGAATCAATTAGAAGAGGGGCTAAATAATCTTTTAAATGATAGATTAAGAGATTTAAAAGACGAAGAGGTCATTGATCATAAAAAAGATAAGACGTGGGAAGAAATCTATAAGGTTACATTAACGAATAAAAATGCAGTAGACAATAAGAATCGTCCTACTTATTCTGTACATCAAGAGTTTAATGGTTATATAAGAGAAAATGGGCAATTTGTAGAGTATCGTGATGTGACAACGTATATTGCTAAGTTAAAAGAAATGTTTGGTGAAAAGGAAATCACAGTAGATTGGAAAAATTCTCGTGATAAAGTAGAGCCAAAATTTATCGGAAATATTGAAGAGTTTAAAGAAACTGCTAACTACGAGAGTGAAAAAGCAAATGTTACAAAGTTTAAAGAGAATCATAAAGCAATTCAGTATGTCGACCGAATTCCAACAAATGCAACTTTTGTAAAAAATGTGTTTGAAGTAAATATTGATTTCAAATTAGGAGATAAGAGTACAGATTATTATTATCCTAGTGAAGATGATGATTCTAATCAACCAGCGAAAACTTATTTAGCTTATATATTTGGATACTCAGATTTTAAATATTCTGGTGATGATACTAGATTTCAATATGGATTAGGTCAATTATATAAAGAATATGAAAAAGATGGAGTTCGATATAGAATTACCGCACCTACTAAATATGATGAACATGCGTCAGTTACTGCTCCTATTTATAGTGAAATTCATTATTACGATTTATATCAACCAACCCGTGCCTACCATGTTAGTGATCAACTAACTAATGTTAAAAACATTTATGCAAAAGAAGAAACAGAAACGACTGGAAATAAAGGTAGTGTCATTGTTAAGTATGAATTAGCGGATGGGACTTCTATTAAAGAAAGTGCAGATGTTGTAAAAGATGCAGTGATATCATCTACAGAAACTAAATATTACTTAGATAAAGACAATCAAAAAGTAGTAGTAGGAACACCAATATCAACAGATAAAGCTATTGCATATGATGCTACAACGTCAAAAGTATTTGAAATTACAAAAGATGGTAAAAAATATAAATTAGTAGGACTGAAAGAGGGTTCCCCTGCAGAAAAAGGAAACGTAGGATCGGGAACTATTGAAATTACCTATGTCTATGCACTAGCTTCTGGCGGAAATGTATTTGAAAAATACATGTTAGAAGGAACAACTACTGAAATAGCAGAAGGGAAAGTCTTAAAACAAGATGCTTCGATAGGCGAGGAATATACGTCTGTTGCTCCTAAAGTAGGAACACTGCTTCAAAAAGATGGAAAAACTTATTTCTACAAAGGACATCGTGCTACTTCAGCGCCTGAAATAGGTACGGTTGATGAGAATGAAAAAACAGTTATTTATGACTTTATAGAATATTTTAGTGAAAAAGGTGAACCAGAAGTACGATCAGAATTGCCAGAAGGAGTTGTAAGTGAAAAAGGAGAACCAGAAGTACGACCAGAATTACCAGAAGGAGTTGTAAGTGAAAAAGGAGAACCAGAAGTACAGCCGGAATTACCAGAAGGAGTTGTAAGTGAAAAGGGTGAACCAGAAGTACAGCCGGAATTACCAGAAGGAATTGTGAGTGAGAAGGGAGAACCGGAAGTACAGCCGAAATTACCAGAAGGAAATGTAACTTCACCCACTTCTACTTCTTTAGAAGAGGTTTCTGAACGTACAGAGCAATCCTCTGAAGAAACAATAGTACCTCAACAAGAAACAACACAAAATAATACTGAAGAAATCCATTCAAATGAACTACCAAAAACAGGACAAGCAGAGTTACTTCCAACATGGTTAGGATTCCTAAGTTTAATAGGTGGAGTTTTCGTTAGAAGAAAAAATAATAAAGATAATTTTTAAATAATCTCAAACCAAAAAAGTCTGTCGCAGGAGAACCTCTCCTAGGACAGACTTTTTGTCATATTTCGTAAAAATCAACAATGATTAGTCTTCTAAGTTTACATTGTGGTAAACTTTTTGAACGTCTTCATTATCTTCTAAGGCGTTAATCATACGTTCGAATAAACGTAAGTCATCGCCTGTTAATGTTACTTCTGATTGAGGAATCATTTCGATTTCAGATACTGTGAATTCAGAAATTCCTAATCCTTCTAATGCTGTACGAACTGTGTTGAAATCGTTTGGTTCAGCATAAACGATTGCTTGGTCGTCTTCTTGTACAACGTCACGAACGTCTACTTCTGCTTCCATTAATTGTTCTAATAATTCGTCTGCATCTTTGTTTGCGATACCGAAGATTGCTGTATGGTCAAATAAATAAGTTACAGAACCTGGTGCACCCATGTTTCCGCCGTTTTTGCTATAAGCAGCACGAACGTCTGCAGCAGTACGGTTTACGTTATTTGTTAGTGCGTCTACGATAATCATAGAACCGTTAGGACCGAATCCTTCATAACGTAATTCTTGGTAATCGCCATCGCCGCCACCTTTAGCTTTTTCAATTGCACGTTCGATAATATGACGAGGTACATTATAAGTTTTCGCACGGTCAATTACGAATTTTAATTTTTGGTTAGAATGTGGATCTGGTTCACCTTGTTTTGCTGCTACATAGATCTCAATTCCGAATTTTGCATAAATTTTACTGTTGTTAGCATCGAGTTTAGTTTTCTTTTCTACGATGTTAGCCCATTTACGTCCCATTTTCTCACTCACTTTCTAAAAATATCTATAAGACATTCTTCATTATACAGATGGAAGCTAGGTTTGTTAAGTATTTTCTATTCAGAAATGCATTTTACAAGAAATTTTTTCTAAAAATGGTACACTATAAGAGAGGTGAGTTTATGAAAAATATTAAAGTAATCTATTTAGAAAGCGAAACTTGTGGGGTTTGTCATGCATTACAGCCACGAGTAGAAGAAGTTACAGAACAAGAAGGAATAGCATTAGAAGTCATTAATGTAACGCAGCATCCTGAAGTGGCTAGTCAGTATCAAGTGCTAACAGTTCCGGTTGCGATTGTTTTTGTAGGAGAAAGAGAATTTGCTCGTCAAGCGAGATTTATTGATATGGAATTGTTCGAAAAACAACTGCAACAAGCAAAAGAATTTGCTCAAATGGAAGACTATCCTTCGTAAAAATGGTGGAAGATTTAATTCTTTGAATTTAATAATTTCATAATAATTATTCAGTTGTATTTAAAAAGGAAAGTGCTATAATGATGGCAACGAATGGGGGTGGTCTTTTGTATGTAGACTTACTATTACTGTTAGTAGCTGTCATTGGTGTTTTCATTTCTTTGTTCTCCAAATGGAATATATTTGGTAGTTTGATAACAGTAATAAGTTTTGCAACCTATACTTTCCTACATCCATACTGGAACTTTTTCGTCATTATCCTATTTGTATTTGGGTTCCTATTTTTAGGATTTGAAGTATTAATTCCAGGAATTGGTGCTTTAGGAGTGTTAGGGACAGTATTTGTATTAGGAGGGATGTACTGGGCAAACCAGGCTGTCATGGATTTAGTCGTTTTAATCTTAATGTCACTATTGTTGGCGATAGTCTTGTTAGTTTTATTGGTGAAAAGGGGAAATCATTTTTCTCATAAGAAAGGATTAGTATTACTTTCTTCTCTAAAAAAATCAAAAGGCTATTCAACCTCAAAAGTATATGACGATTTAGTCAATAAAACAGGGAAAGCATTGACGGTATTACGTCCAAGTGGAAAGGCTGAACTAGACGGTGAAATCGTTGATGTTGTCAGTACGGGATTTGTCATTCCAGAAGATACAATGATACAAGTTGTCAAAGTAGAAGGAAGTAAAATCGTCGTACAAGTTTTGGAGAACAATAATGAGTAGGAGGAAGTAAAATGTTAGAAAGAGGTTTATTAAATAACCCAACAGGAGTCATTGGACTCATTGTGATACTATTTCTAATTTTAACAGTAGTTATGTTATTTTTTAGATTTGTGCCGATTGGGTTATGGATCACAGCTTATTTTTCTGATGTAAAAATTGGAGTGGGCACATTAGTGGGGATGCGATTACGTCGAGTAGCTCCTCAATATATTGTGCGTCCAATGATTAAAGCAACAAAAGCAGGATTAAAAATCGATATTAATGAATTAGAAGCCCATTATTTAGCTGGTGGGAATGTCAATGTAGTCATTGATGCGTTAATTGCAGCGCAACGTGCGAATATTGACTTAGAATTTGAACAAGCGGCTGCCATTGATTTAGCAGGTCGAAATGTATTTGAAGCCGTTCAAGTATCTGTAAATCCAAAAGTAATTGAAACGCCTGTTATTGCAGGGGTTGCGATGGATGGGATTGAAGTTCAAGCAAAAGCAAAAGTGACGGTACGTGCCAATATTGAACGTTTAGTTGGGGGTGCTGGTGAAGAAACCATTATTGCCCGTGTTGGTGAAGGGATTGTTACTACTGTTGGTTCAGCAGCTCACCATAAATTAGTTTTAGAAAATCCGGATTCTATTTCCCAAACGATTTTGAGAAAAGGATTAGATGCAGGTACAGCATATGAAATTCTATCCATTGATATCGCAGATGTTGATGTCGGTAGAAATATCGGAGCAAAATTACAAGCAGAACAAGCAGAAGCAGATAAGAAAATTGCACAAGCTAAAGCTGAAGAACGTCGTTCTCTTGCCGTAGCGCAAGAACAAGAAATGTTAGCAGAAGTACAACGTATGCGTGCAAAAGTTGTAGAAGCTGAATCGCAAATTCCATTAGCGATGGCAGAAGCTCTTCGTAATGGAAAACTGGGAGTCATGGACTACTATCAATTGAAAAATATTCAATCGGATACAGATATGAGAGAAGCGATTAGCAAATCTTCTGTTGAGAGTGAATCATGAATATTGTACTCTTTCTCTTGTATATAGTAATCCTTGTGATCATGTCTGCTGGTAGTTATCTTAATTTAAAAATGAAAAGTAAAGAAAAGGGATTTAGCCAACTGCACGATTGGCTGAATCATTCTTTTCAAGAAAAAACAGTTTCGTCTAAACGTCATCATACAAGAAATCAAAAAGTAGTAGATGTTGTTGTAGAAGAAATGCCTGAAACAAAAGCGACATTATCTCATACAGAGAAAATGAGACAACAATTTTTAAAGATGGTACAAGTCTTTCGACAATTTTCGCCAGAGGACTATTCTTTATCCGTATTTGATAAGGAATTAATCCAAAGAGTATTGATTATTTCTTCAGAAGAAATTGATACGATGAGAAGAAGTGCCATATTAATTCATACTGAAAAATTAAAACGATTATATTTGAATAACCCGAATTTACCAGAAGAATTATTAGAACATCTTCGAGTTTTTGTAGAAGAAATGGAAGCCATCCAATTACAGGAAGAAGAAGTTCAACATATGGGTTCAAAAGGTAATTTAGTCGTTGAAACTGTAAAAAGCGCAACAAATTATACAACAAAAAATCGAGTATTGAAACATCACTTACAATGGAAAAAAGCAATTGTCGCAAGTGAAGTGTTATCGAAACCAAAAAGTATGCGATAAAAAGCATAGAAAGAAGGTTAGGCAGAAATGCTTAGCCTTTTTATTTTGTGTTACAATATGCCTAGTAGAGAGGTGAATATCATGTTAGAACAAGAAATGATTTCTCAGTTAAAAATAAAACAAGGGAATAATTTAACATTAATACAAGAAGAATTAGAATGGTTATGGGAGAATATAGGAAATCCAAATCCAGAAATCCGAGATGACTTAGTCTTTAATTTACTTGGACAATTTATTTTTGAACAACTGATAACAAAAGAACAATTACGATGGATCATCGAAAAAGTGAATGTCACAAATCCTTTGGAGTATAGAATCGAAGAATTCGGTAGTGCAACAGTGTATCGTTCATTCTCAGCGCTTGTAATGGGAATGATTTTACAAGTTGATGGGGATAAAACAAGTGGATATGATTCTTGTTTAACAACTTCAGAGAGAATGAGTTGGATCCAAAATGGAATTCATTATTTAAAAAGAGAAAAAGACAGAACGGGATATGATGAAAAGTTAGGATGGGTACACGCATTTGCTCATGGAGCAGATTTATTAGGAACCATTATTTCTCATCCGAATTGTACCCAAGAATATGTAGTAGAAGTATTAGAAGTCATTAGTGATATTTTTCAAAAGAGTAAACAACCATTTATGGATGAAGAAGAAAAACGATTAGGATTAGCAATCTTTTTTGGGATAGAGTCTGGAAATCTTTCTCAAAAACTATTGTGTGAGTGGATTAAAAAGCAAAGATTTGAAGAATTAGATGGAAGCCGTGAAAGTTATCAGCGTTTAGCAATGTATAAAAGTTTTTTAGCGACAATCTATTTTAGGATGGAAGCTTTAAACCTTTGGGAAAATTCTTTAAAGGATGAGATGATGATGATCCTCCAAGAATATTAAAAAACCACCGACACAATGGTCGGTGGAAAAAAGGATTTTGAAATATTTAACTTGGGAGGATAATATTTCTTATTTGGGAATGACTAAAGTATAGAGTGAAATTTTGAAAATTATATGAAGACTCCGATAAGAAAGTGAGAAGAATTATGAAAAAATAAAACAAAAAAACATTTATCACTGTAGCAAGGTCGCCAGCAGCCTCGCTATGCGAGTCTCATGGCTAAACTTCGAGCCTCGGTCTCGAAGTTTACCTGTAAAATAAGCCCCTGGCTTATTTTACTTTTGCTACGGTGATGAGTTTTTATCTGTTTTATTTTTACGTAATAATGTCACTTTCATTCTTTTTTATGTGTTATAGACGTCTGAGGAATCAACTTTCTCTTTACCCCCTTTAGAAGAAATAGGGTTCCTAAAAATAGACAGTATTTAATTGAGACAATAACGATAGAAATTCTGTAGCAGTTGGCTGCCTTGTTTTATATTTTTGTTTGCCAATAAATTTCCTAGCCTATCCATCTGCAATATTATGATTTCCTGGTTCAACAAGGGCTTTTGTTCCAGAGGATTCGATTTGTTTAAAAAATGTGCTAAATCTACAAAGTTTTGATATTGACCGTTAAAAGTTAAATCCCCGCTAACAAATAAAGCTTTTGGACGTTCTTGTTCAACTTAAGCAACTAAAGCTTCCATATGTTTACAAACATTTTGTAACATAGCTCCTCCTAAAAATTAGCGTTCTCCTTAACGGAAAAAATAAAACAGAAAAAACATTCCTCCGTAGCAGAAGTAATATAAGCCTGAGGCTTATATTACTGGGGAAAATCGAGACTAAGGCTCGATTTTTAGCCATGAGACAGCTTTGCTGGCTGCTGGCGACCTTGCTACGGCTAGAAATGTTTTTTCTGTTTTATTGTAGTTATTTTACGCTTATTATTTATTTGTACAAGCAACGAAACTTTCTCTTAATGTATCTTCTGGTAAGTTTTTACCGATAAATACTAAAGTCGACTTACGCTCTGTATCATTCCAATCACGTCCACGAGAAATATCAAAACTCATTTGAACCCCTTGGAAAATGATTTGGTAATCTAAACCTTCTACGCTTAAAATCCCTTTATAACGATATAATTCAGGTCCATAAATATAAACTAATTCATTCAACCATTCGTTAATATGAGCTAAAACAAGAGGTTTCTCTGTTTCAATGACAAATGAATTAATCCCACTGTGGTGGTGATGTTTGTGATGATGTCCATGATGGTGATGATCATGGTCGTGATCGTGGTGATGATCTTCATCATGATGGTGGTGATCGTGTTCACCGTGTTCATGAGCATGACCGCATTCTTCGCAGTGTTCTTCATCGTGATGATGGTGGTGATCATGTTCGCCGTGAGCATGAGTGTGTCCACACGCTTCACAATATTCTTCTTCAGAATTTTCTTGCATTTCTAAAATTTTCTTTTCAGAAGCATAGAATAATTCAAGACCAAACATATCTTTCATTTCTACTGGACGAGCATCTAAATCTTGAATTTCTGCAAAAGGATTGATAGAACGAACTTCGTTAATGACTTTTGCATAAATTGTATCGTCTACTAAACTATGTTTAGACATAAAGATTTTGTCTGCAAAACCAACTTGTTTTGCTGGTTCAGTTTGATGAGTGGTTTGATATAAGAAATTTTTTGAATCGACAACTGTTAAAACAGCGTCTAAAATAAAATGTTCATTTAAAAATGGTACATTGATAAATGTTTGAGCAATTGGTGCAGGATCTGCTAAACCAGTTGTTTCAAATAATACACGGTCCACTTTAATACCGTTTTGTTCTTTGACCATTAAAATAGATTTTAACATGTCTGCAATATCTGTACGAAGAGTACAACATAAGCAGCCATTATCCATTTGATAAATTTCTTCTTCTACATCTAATACGAATTGATGGTCAACACCAATTTCTCCAAATTCATTAATAACTACGGCAATATGTTCACCGTGTTTTTCTTTTAATACTTTGTTAATGAGCGTTGTTTTACCTGCTCCTAAAAATCCGCTGACAATGGTTACTGGAATTTTACTACTCATCATGATTTCCTCCATTCATGTAATTAAATCGGCATAATTACGATTCTATTCTATTGTATCATTGCAGGAAAAAATGTCAAAATAAAAAACTGTTAAGTTTATAGAGAAAGAAAATCAAACAGAAAATCAATTTTATGGTATACTGACAATTGAGAATAAATGGAGCAGGAGTGTGCATGATGCAAAAGAAAATCGACTGGAGTCGAGACTTTATACAAAAACATCAACATTTATTTGCATGTCCCTATTGTCATGCAGCTATTGAAGCGTTAGATGGGTATAGTCTAGTTTGTACGAACCATCATCGTTTTGATATTAATAAAAAAGGCACTCTCTATTTGATGAAACAAAAAGCGAATGAGGATTATGATGCAGAGCTATTTACGCATCGTTATGAATTAGCGCAAAGTGGTTTCTTCAATCCTTTATTAGACGAAGTTTTGTCACTGATTTCAAAACAGGAGAATCAACTAATTGTTGATATTGGCTGTGGAGAAGGAAGCCCGCTTGCTTATTTATCGTCATTTTTAGAAGATATTCCTTTAATAGGAATGGATATTGCTAAGGAAGGGATTCTTGCTGCAAGTAATCATCATGCTCAAAAAGCTTTGTGGATTGTGGCAGATTTAGCACAGTTACCTTTTGAGGATGAAGCTTGTGGTACACTCATTAATATGTTAACTCCTTCGAATTATAAGGAGTTCAACCGTGTATTAGCACCAGGTGGAAAATTAATCAAAATTATTCCTGGAAGTAATTATTTAATTGAATTAAGACAACAATTATATAAAAGTAATGAAGAAAAACAGTACTATTCTAATGAGGATATTGTAGAACGATTTAAACAAGAATATCCATCTATGAAGATAAAAGAAGTTTCTTATCAAGTGACACTTACAAAAGAAATGTATGGACACCTATTACAAATGACTCCTTTATATTGGGGAGCGAGTAAAGAAGATCAAGACTATAGTAAAAATCATCCTTTAAAAACTATTACGGTACATTTATGGATATTAGTCGGAGAAAAGAATTAACGGAGGAAAGAAAATGGGATTAAAAGATTTATTTAAAAAACAAGAAACAGAAGAAACAGCTCAAGACAAACCAACATTCAAACTAGGGGTAGAAGATGCCTATAAAATTAGCGATGATTCTCTAGATTTAGTAGTAACAGGGAATCTGGAAGGAACATTAAAAGTAGGGGATTTTGTTTGGTTGACAAATCTTGGGGATGATAATGGAACTGTCAAAACTTCTGCGATTTATGCAATGGAAAATGCTCAGCGAGAAAAAGTGTTTGAAGTAACAAATGAACCAGTGGCTCTTTGGTTAGAAGATGCAATGCCTTTAGGCATTAAAAAAGGAACTGTATTACATGAAGAAGGTGCTGACAAAGAAGAAATCTATAAAACATTTGTCAATACATTAGGAAATGTCTTTGTGGGACGTCAAGAAGGTGTTTTAACACAAAGAGATATTGATACATTAAGCTTAGCAGATTTATCAGAAATTGCACGTGTATTTTTACTATACTGTCATATGAATGCTTCACAAGAAACACCAGAAGAGCATACTGCAAATGTCGGCAAAATTGAACAACTAATGATTGCTGTGCGAGATAAATTACTACAAGCAGATGAATTAGTAACCGTGTATTCTAAAAAAACAGAAGAACCTTATTTATTCTCTCAAACACAACAAAGAGAAGAAGGTGGATTCATTTGTAGTTCTCCAATGATTTTCATTGCTCCAGTAGCGTATGAAGAAAGATTAGCGTCTCGATTTGCAGACACAGAAATTTTTGAATTACGTCGTATTCAAAAAGGAGAAGATGGAAAAGGAATTGAGAATTTCTTCTTAGAAACGTTCTACCAAAACGGAGCTACAGGAGTCCATCTTGTAACAGAACAAACATCTCTTGCAGCAGAAGGGATTATTGCTGCACCTGATTATACAGGAGTAGCAGAAGAAGATATTCCTGTTACAAATCCTGATGCCATGAGATGGATCTTGTTATTAGGGCAATTAGGATTTCCGCAGACAGAAGAACAAAAAATTATGCACGGATTATACTATCGATTCTTATGCTTAGAATTACCAAAAGCAAAATTCTTAACACCAATTAAATTAGAAAATGCAGATCCAAATGCACAAATTGATTTACAATCTGGAGAAAAATTAAATGTTGCCATTTTACCAGGGAAAGATGAAAAAGAAGCAATGGTCTTCTATACAGATTGGAAGAGATTGAGACAAATTTATGATGAAAGCTGGAGTGGAATGATTCAGACTTTATCTCAAGTAACAAAAGCTTTCGATGTAGTGATTAACCCATCTGAAAATCCTGCTCTAGGTTGTTATGTCAATGATGAAATGTTTGAAGAAATGAAAAAAGTAGATTAATGATTCAAAAAAGAGTGTTCGAGAAAGAACGCTCTTTTTTATTTTAAAAAATTTTATCTAAATAGCATTGACAAGAACAAGAAGAAGGAATATAGTTCTATATAGAAATAAGTTAGAAGGAGTCATTGTTATGGATTGTAAAAAGAATGGTGGATATTTAATTCACAATATTCGTTTATTGAATGGAAGACTTTATCAAAAATTGTTGAGTAAAGAACCAGATGCTCTTTTTAGAAGTGAACAAGGGAAAATATTGTCGATCTTATGGAATGATACTGAAGGGTATATTACCTGTTCAGAATTGAGCTGTAGAACAGGTTTAGCGAATAACACATTAACAAGTATGCTAAAAAAATTAGAAGAACAAGGCTTAGTTTGTATGGAAGATTGCCCAAAAGATAAACGCAGAAAATATGTAAATTTAACGGAATTAGGAAAATCTCAAAAAGAAATCGGAGAAAAAGTTAGCCGTGAATTAGGAGAAATCTTCTATGAAGGATTTAAGGAAGAAGAAATCTTACAAGTAGAGAACTATTTGAATCGAATTCTGCAAAATTTAAAGGACGGAGAACTGGAGAAAAATTAGAGGAGCCGATTGTTGATACAATCTGCTTTTACTAAAAGGAGAAGGTAAAATGATTGAATACAAAAATGTAGCATTGCGCTACGCAGAAAAAACTGTCTTAAAAGATGTCAATTTACGCATTGAAGACGGTGAATTTATGGTGTTAGTGGGGCCATCTGGTTCAGGGAAAACGACGATGATGAAAATGATTAACCAATTAATCGAACCAACAGATGGAAATATTTACTTGAATGACAAGCGAATTAAAGATCATCATCAACGAGAATTACGATTAGAAACTGGATATGTTTTGCAACAAATTGCTCTTTTTCCAAATTTAACTGTGGCAGAAAATATTGCTTTAATTCCTGAGATGAAAGGTTGGAAAAAAGAACAAATTCAAGAGCAAACAAAGGTATTATTAGAGAAGGTTGGGCTTTCTTTTGAAGATTATGCGAATCGTTATCCAAAAGAATTATCCGGAGGAGAACAACAACGAGTAGGCATTGTTCGAGCTATTATTGCAACTCCAAAAATATTATTAATGGACGAACCTTTCTCAGCATTAGATGCCATCAGCCGTAAACAATTACAAGATTTAACGAAACAGTTACATCAAGAATTTAAAATGACAACATTATTTGTCACACATGACACAGATGAAGCTATAAAGTTAGCCGATAGAATTGCTGTATTAAAAGATGGAGAAATTGTTCAAGTAGACACTCCTCACGAAATTCAAACGAATCCGGCTAATGCATTTGTCAAAGAATTATTTAAAGGGGGAGAACATCATGAATGAATTCATTCGAACATTTCAAGAGAGAAATAGTGAATGGATGTTATCTCTAGGGCAACACCTTCAACTTTCTTTATTAGCGTTATTATTAGCAGTAGTAATTGCTATTCCTGTTGCAGTATTAGTGAGTCCGTCGAAAAAGATTTCTGGATTTTTATTACAAATTGCAGGAATTATTCAAACATTACCATCTTTAGCGTTAATTGGATTATTTATTCCATTAATGGGGATTGGAACATTACCAGCTTTAACGACTTTAGTGTTATATGCGCTATTCCCAATTTTACAAAATACAATTACAGGGCTACAAGGAATTGATGAAAGTCTAGTCGAAGCAGGAATTGCTTTTGGAATGACAAAATTCGAGCGTCTTAAAAAATTTGAAATTGCGATAGCGATGCCCGTGATTATGTCTGGGATTCGTACAGCAGCTGTATTCATTATTGGAACAGCGACTTTAGCCGCATTAATTGGTGCAGGAGGATTAGGAAGCTTTATTTTATTAGGAATTGACCGAAATAATTCAAGTTTAATCTTGATTGGAGCTATTTCCGCTGCGATTTTAGCAATTTTATTCAATTTCTTATTGAAATGGATGGAAACTGCAAAATTAAAAACGATTCTGTCAGCCTTTTTAGTGTTAATCATTGGATTAGGAGCTTCTTATGCACCAACAATTGCTAAAATGCAAACATCAGATAAACTAGTGATCGCAGGAAAATTAGGACCAGAACCTGAGATTTTGATGAATATGTATAAGTTATTAATCGAAGATCAAACAAAATTAAAAGTCGAAGTGAAACCAAACTTTGGAAAAACGAATTTCTTATATGAAGCATTGAAAAAGGGAGATATTGATATTTACCCAGAATTTTCAGGAACGATTACAGAAAGTTTATTGAAGAATAAACCAAAAGTTAGTCATGAACCTGAAGAAGTGTACGAAGTAGCTCGTAAAGGAATTTTAGAACAAGATGGTTTTGTATTTTTAAAACCAATGGCGTATCAAAATACTTATGCAGTTGCCGTACCAAAATCATTAGCTGAAGCTGAAAAATTAACAAAAATTTCTGATTTGAAGAAAGTAAATCGTCCATTAAAAGCTGGATTTACACTAGAATTTAATGACCGTGAAGACGGAAATAAAGGATTGCAAAGTATGTATGGTTTACAATTAGATGTAGCCACAATGGAACCAGCATTACGTTATCAAGCTATTCAATCTGGTGATATTCAAGTTACAGATGCTTATTCAACAGATGCAGAAATTTCACGTTACCAATTAAAAGTATTAGAGGATGATAAACAATTATTCCCACCGTATCAAGGGGCTCCTTTAATGAAACAAGAATTGTTGAAAAAACATCCTGAATTAGAAGGAATTTTAAATCAATTAGCTGGAAAAATTTCTGAAGAAGAAATGAGCCAAATGAACTTTGAAGTAGGGGCAAATGGAAGACCTGCTGAAGAAGTTGCTAGAGAGTATTTAGTGAAGATTAATCTTTTGAAAAGATAGAAAAAAGCAAAAGAAAAATCTTTTTGTTTGTGAGTCTCATGGCTAACTTTCACTATAAAAAAATTTATAAATGTTAAAACCGCATGAATCGTACGCTCACGATTCATGCGGTTTTTTATTTTTTAGAGAAAACTTCGCTAACGGCATTTGTTAGTGGAAATAAAAAGTCGGTTATTTCTTGAGGACTTTCTTTTTTACCGTGGGCAATCCATGTTTGACAAACGCCGAATAGTGCATTGGCTAAATAAACGCCACAATATTCTAAATCTGTTTCATTTAACGGACGATTTGCAGAGCGTGTTAAAATATCCGTTTTTAGTAAAATAAGCAGTTTATTGCGAAGAAAATTTTGAATTTCTTTTGTGCCATTTTCAGATAATAAGGCTGCTAATAAAGGTTCAGACTGTAAATATTCAAACACTTCTAAAATAGCTTGTTGTTTATGATTGGCATACTTCCCAAATATATATTCTAGAGTATGAAATAGTCTACTTTGGTAGTGATCAATCATATCGTACTTATCTTTGTAATGTGTATAAAAACTAGAGCGGCTGATTCCAGCTGCCTCAGCTAATTTTACCGTGCTAATTTGGTCGAATGGCTGTTCTGCTAGTAATTGTACCATGGCATCTTCAATAGCTTGTTTTGTTTTTTGTCTTTTATTACTCTCTGTCATAATATCTCCTTTATGCACAATTTTATACACTGTGTCTAAAAATTTGTTTTATTACTTGATATCTGTTTTTACTGATGTATAATCTATTTTATCAAAAATTAGACAGTGTGTACAGAAAAGAGGAGTTATATGTTTAGAGAATGGAAAGCTATTTTGAAAAAACCAACTTTTATTATTGTGATGATAGGAATTGCGCTGATTCCAGCTTTATATAATATTATATTTTTATCTTCTATGTGGGATCCATATGGAAAATTATCTGAATTGCCAGTAGCAGTTGTGAATAAAGATCAGCCAGCTACTTATAATGGGGAGTCAATGAATATTGGAGAAAACATGGTCTCGAATTTGAAAGATAATGATTCGTTAGATTTTCATTTTGTTACAGAAGCAGAAGGTATGGAAGGGCTAGAAAATGGTACTTATTATATGGTTGTGACTTTACCTAGTGATTTATCCCAAAAAGCTGCATCGATTTTAACAAATCATCCGGAACAAATGAATATTGATTATCGAACTTCAAGTGGTCATAGTTTTATTGCTAGTAAAATGAGTGATTCTGCGATGACTCAATTAAAGCAAACAGTTGCAAAAAATGTGACAGAAACTTATACAAAAGCTTTATTTGAAAAAATGGGGAATTTAAAAGAAGGGATGGAACAAGCTTCGCAAGGAAGTCAAACTCTTGCTGATGGGTCTAATCAATTAAAAGATGGAAGCCAACAATTAGCGACTAATTTACAAACTTTAGCTCAATCAAGTGTCACTTTTTCAAATGGAGCAGAGCAATTTACGAATGGACTAGCAACTTATACAGATGCTGTGAAAAAAATTGATGCAGGTATAACGACATTCCATAATGGATTACTAACATATACAGGAGCTGTTTCTCAATTAGATACTGGCTTAAATCAATTATCTTCTAAAACTCCAGAATTAGCTTCCGGAATCCAACAATTAAATGATGGGGTTCAAGCATATGCTGGTGGAGTGGTGAAACTAGACTCCGGGTTGAATCAATTATCTAGTGGAGTTCAAGCTTATACATCTGGAGTGGATAGTTTATCTTCAGGTGCATCTCAATTGGCAGGTCAATCAGAAACATTGCGAAATGGAGTTCAACAATTGAACCAAGGAATTCAGCAATTATCGAGTCAATTAGAGGCATCTGCACAAAAAAGTAGTCAAATTTCTCAATTGGCAGCTGGGTTAGATCAATTAAATCAAGCGATTCAATCAGCGAATGCAAATGAAAGTACAGCTTTAATGGGTGAAGTAACCAATGCTTTATCTACAATCGCAGCTTCAGCACAAAGTATAATGGTAAATAGTCAAGTTTCTCAACAAGCTGCATTAACAGCTATTCAATCAACAAATGCGTATAGCACTTTAAGTGCAGAGCAACAAGCAGAATTAACATCAGCTGTATCAAATCAAGCAAATACAAGTGTGCAATCTGCAAAAGAAATTTTATCGACGATTCAAGTATTAAAAGGGAATTTGGGAAATGCAAAATCTCAAGCGGAAAGTGTTGCTAAATTACAATCCGCAGCAGGACAAGTATTGCCATTAGCTTCTACTTCATTAACACAATTATCAGGAGGAATTGGAACACTACAATCGGCAGTAAGTCAACAACTAGTTCCAGCTAGCCAAGCGATTCAAAGTGGTGTAGGTGCTTATACAAGTGGAGTGGATAAAGTTGCACAAGGAGCCAATGCTTTAAGCTCTAAAAACAGTGCTTTAAACGGTAGTGTTAGCCAGTTAGCATCAGGTTCTTCTCAATTGGCCGAAAAATCTTCAACTTTAACTTCTGGAGTCGGACAATTGGCGCAAAAAGCTCCTGAACTAGTCACAGGTATTGAAAAAATTTCTTCTGGAAGTAACCTATTAAATCAAAAATCTTCAGAATTAGTATCTGGAATGACTACCTTACAAGCAGGAACAAACCAGCTAAATCAAAAATCTGAACAACTTCTTTTAGGTTCTTCTAAATTAAAAGATGGATCACAAAAAATTGCAGAGGGTTCAGAAAAACTTGCTGATGGCGGAAATACTCTTTCATCTGGTTTAGAAACTTTATATGGAGGAGTTACTACATTAAGTACTGGATTAATGGATGCAAATGAACAATTAGCATTAGCTTCAACAGAAGAGACAAATGCGAAAACTTTATCAAATCCTTTGGCGTTATCAAAAACAGATGATGATGCAGTAGCGGTTAACGGAATTGCGATGGCTCCATATATGATTTCTGTGGCATTATTTGTAGCAGCGTTATCAACGAATATGATCTTTGCAAAACTACCCTCTGGAAGACATCCAGAAACACGTTGGGCTTGGTTTAAAGCTCGATTAGAAATTAATGGAATGATTGCTGTATTAGCAGGAATACTTGTTTATGGTGGAGTACACATGATTGGTTTAACAGCCGTACATGAAATGAAAACTCTATTGCTTATTCTATTAGCAAGTGTCACATTTATGGCAATGGTAACGGCATTAACAACATGGAATTCTCGTGTGGGAGCATTCTTCTCATTAATACTCTTATTATTACAATTAGCCTCAAGTGCGGGAACTTATCCACTTGCATTGACGAATGATTTCTTCAAGAGTATTAACCCATGGCTTCCAATGAGCTATTCAGTATCAGGATTACGACAAACAATTTCTATGGCAGGAACGATTCAGGAACAGGTTGTATTCTTAATCGTGACACTAGTCATCTTTATTGGATTAGGTGTGATGGCGTATCGACCTGGTGTGGGGGAAGAGGAGAGTTTAGGATAAATTAGAATGGAAGAAGCTAGTGAAAATTATTGCTAGCTTCTTTTTATATTTTTGATTTACAAATTTGATCGAAGGTATTGATTAAGAGGGGATAAAGTAGGAAAATAATAGGAAATAAATTCTGCATTTCTATAATTGAAATTTGTAATTGGACGAGTGAAAAATAAAACTTCCACAATGTTCTGGAAAAAAGTTGACTTAATATTATTTTGCAAGCGGTTTAAAATGGAAATGTGGAAATGGTTGGAGGGTGATTTTAATGAATAATAGACAGATGGATTTATTGAATCGATTAATTCAAGAAAATGAACCTGTGACAGGGAAGGTGTTAGCTCAACAGTATTTAGTTTCCTCTAAAACAATTTACAATGATATTTCAGTAATTAATCAATATCTAAAAGCTTTTTCTTCAGAGATAAAGAAAAAGCCTAGCATGGGGATTTATATTGAAATAGATGAAAAATACAAAGAATAATTGAAGAAAACTTTTCAAACTTCACAAAAGACGAATAAGCAAAATGAAGAGTGTAAACTATTATCTACATTTATGCTAAAAAATGAAGTTGATATTTTAGATTGTTCAATTGAAAACTTCACGAGTGAATCTACTATAAGAAGAGAAGTTCATGAATTGGAAAAAGAAATTAATAAGAATGGAATACCTAGTGAAGTTATTCCTGCAAAAGTTTTTGCGTATTCTAATATTTCATCGGTTGATCCAAATGCATACATAAGTGGCTCTAAAAATATTTGAACTAGTATTGTCAAGATAATTCCAATTAGGAATAGAGAACTTACAGATGTTCCAACAACAGATTTAGCTTTTTCTGGATTACCTCGTCCTAGTTCTAAATTGAAATTTGCAGCAGCTCCTATACCAATCATAAGACCAATAGCAAGACATATAGTAGTAATAGGGAAAGCGATATTTGTTGCTGCATTTCCTAAATATCCGACACCTTGGCCAATGAATATCTGGTCAACAATGCTATAAAGTGCATTAACGATATTAGCTGTAATAGCAGGCCATGCAAGTGAGATAAGTAATTTCTTTATGGATTTTGTTCCAAGTGGATTTTGTACCGTTGATTCATTCATAAAGTTTTCCTCCAAGGTAATTAAGCGATTTTGGTTAAAAGTGAATAGAATACAGTTATTTCATCTTTTGATAGATTGCTTAACGCCTCTTGTTCACTTTCTTTTATTAAATTTTTATGTGTAGAAATTACAGAATGACCTAAGTCAGTTAAGTGTATTGTAAAAGAGCGTCTATCTACAATTCCGCGTTTTCTTATTACAAAACCTTTTTCTTCTAATACATCTATGTTTCTACTAACTATATTACGATCTTTTCTATGAATTTCTGAAAGTTGCGCCTGAGTTACGCCTTCATTTTCTGAAATATATAATAATGTAATGAAATGACCGTGTGTTATGCCAAGCTTGGCTAATGGTTCTTTTGTGTAGTTTCTCATTACTTCTAGTATTGTTATAAGTTTGTGACCTAATGAATCTTCTAACATATATTTTTCTCCTAAATTAATATACCTTATATATTGTATACCTAGTATATTATTATGTCAATAAAAAAAGAGCATATTTTAAAAAATAAGCTCCTTTATATTTTCTGTAATTT
>ERZ772979.137-NODE-137-length-57984-cov-13.445114_pt1 | contig 57984 bp, 70 predicted proteins | sample MGYA00511130_ERZ772979 | MGnify/ENA primary metagenome ERZ772979 (study PRJEB29015, sample SAMEA2738103) | human oral metagenome | biome: human oral; feature: human-associated habitat; material: saliva | place: China | collected 2186 ...
TTGACCCATCGTTTTCTGTTTAATTGTCCAGTCACCTTTTGAATTACGATTTAAAATGTTTTTATCTGGAGAATAATAATCATTCGTATCAAAGTTCTTTAATTCTTTTAATGAACGACTTGTTTTAATTCCGTTTTTATTATTAGGAATAACCATAACTGAGTCACCATCGAAATCAGCACCAGATAATTTAGATGCAACAGATGAATCAATTCCGACCGCATCTTTTGCGCCCTTCATGAATTTAGCCGCAGTGTTTCCTAATTTATTATTAACAGTTAATTCTGGTAATTCAAAAATACCACCATGAGGATATCGAACAAGAACTACTTTCTCACCGTTTTTAAAATTAGGAGCATAGATTTCGTTAGCTTTAATTCCAGATAAAGGTAATAATACTTGACCTTTCATTCTATCGAAGCCAGTCAATTTAAGATTATGCCGTTTGGTTGTGAGGCCGTCAGCAAAATCCTGCATCATTACACGTTTAACTACAGGATTTGTTAGATTAGAAATCTCATCAAATTCTTTCTGTAGTTTTTTATATGTTTCATCAATACGACCTTTGACCAAAGCTGGTGGTTGTTTGGAAACAAATTGAGAAGATAATGTTTTAGACCAGCTAGCCCAGTCGCCTTCTTCATTTACTTTATTGATAGCACCTTTTTGTCCACCAACTTTAATTGTTGCGCCGAATGGATTATCAGGATCATCTTTTAATTTCTTTAAGACATCTTCTTTTGCAGTACCTTTATGTTTATTGGTATTAAAAATAATGTCGACGCCTTTTGGAAAATCTTTTGGATCTCCATAAACAGCCATACCTTTAAGATAATGAGTACCATTTACACCAATACGAACTTGAGCATAACGGGATTTACCAAGATCAAGATCTTTTACTCCTGGACGTAATTCCATTACACCATCTTTATCTGTACCACCTTGTTCAGCATATCGAATTCCTACACGTTTCCAATCAACATGTTCAATTGGACGTAATCCCAATACACTTTTTCCATCATCAGTTTCAGAAATAAATGGTGGTTTGATTTCATGTTTGTGTTGACGAACAATATCAGGATTTGATTCCTTGGTTAAGACTTTCATTTCAACCCAGTGATCATCATTTGTAGCATTCTTAACATATACAGTATGTTTGTGATATCCTTCGGATTCTAATTGTTGTACAGCACGTTTAAGAGTATTCTCATTTACTCCTAATTGTTGAGCTGCACCAAGACCAACGTCAAGATATGGATTCTTTTCAATCAATCCCTTAATATCAGTCTTAATTTCTTCCATTCGATTTACATTATGACGAACTTTAGCATCCAAATTCATACGAACTGTAGATTCTGGAATACCAGTCTCACGAGAAATCTCAATAGAAGACATTCCTTTTGCAGATAATTCTTGAATACGACTAATGTTGTATTTACGAATTTCATGCTTAGCAATATTATTACGAGAACGGAATTCGGTCGTTGTGATACCAAGCTTCATAGAAATTTGAGTATCAGTTAATCCGCTCTTACGGTATTTAGCAACGACATCTGACCAGGAAGTCGCACGTTGATATGAATTATCTCCCGAACCCCAAGCATATCGTCCACTATGTGGAATAGATCCTTGGTGAGGAGTTCCTCTATGTTCTAGAAAATCATTATATGCATCTTCAAGATTCATTATTTACCTCGGTTTACTTTCAAGTATTCCACTGAATTCTTTAATTGTGTGATATACATCATACACATCTTCCGCTTCAGGAATATATGTTCGAATATCATCACCTTGATAAATACGAAGTTCGAAATCAGTTTTCTCAGGTTTTACTCCATACTCAAGACAGAAATAAGCAGCATAAACTAATAGCTGTTCCATCTTTGGTTTGGATACTCCAGTCTTCAAATCATGAATTCTAAGAAATCCTCGTGGATTATCTTTCTTTGGCGGATCATATCGGATAGCATCTGCTGTACCGAATGCATATGGACTGTAAAATAATAGTACTTCACTATCCATACGATATCCAATTGCATCATTTACGAAATTAGCCACAGCTGGGTGAGTATTACCTGGGAGTAATTTAATTCTATGTTGAATCGCATGACTCGCAAATTCGTGTAATTCTGTTCCTCGTTGTTTAGCTTTTTCGTTTTCGAAACGCTCAACCAATTTCTCTGGACTGTAATTTAACCAGTGACACTGACTAGCACTTAAAAATGAGTGCTTACCCTCGTATTCGATGTGTCTGTTCCATTTCATGCAGAACATCCTCCTTATTCTCCGGATAAATCACTCTCGCCCATCCTCCGTTTTTATTATACTGCTCAAGATAATACTCTTGATTTGGTCTAAACGGACTCTTGGCACTCTTCTTGCATTCTAAATGATAGGAATATGGCCCGACATCCACAGACAGGTCAGGAATTCCTTGAATATAGTTTGGATCATTCTTCTTGACAATCGCATTAGGAAATAACTGCTTGATGTCTTTAATTAATCCTTTTTGAAAATCTCGCTCCAATTTGGACATTCGTGGGTCACCCAATTCCTTTCGTTAAATTTCTTTTTGCTAGATATAGATCTAGCGATAGCATCATCAATTGAGGCTGGGGATTTCATATAAATGTAGAAAAGATCTTTAAAGGAGGTATTCACTCGATTAATTCGTCCTTCGGATTGTTCCATAATTCGATAGGAATAATTTAACGAATAGAATAAAATCGTGTCAGTAGTTATACAATTCCATCCCTCAGCCCCGGCCGTGTACTGAACCAGATATACCCAACTATCGGTATCAGGTATTGGCTCATGTTTACTGCCGTTCCATTGATAAAATGCCCTATTTAATTCTTGACAAATCTCTTTGAGAATATCAAGCTCATAGGTATAGTTGTAGAAAACTATGATTCGATCACGAGTCATAATTTGTTGCTTCACATTTGCTCGCCTACGATCGCTAGTATTTACTATACGACGTAATACTTGAGTAAACTCGGAAGCGTTTTGTATTGGTTCTTCCGTATATGGATTGAACCTGGTTTTCTTTACTCTCTCATATAATTCCTTATCATATTGAGCAGTAATAAATTGACGATGAACTTTTGTTGTACGGAAATCTTCCATAGGCACAGCAAGATATCGTCTGTATCTTTCAAGCTTATCAGTTTTATGATATCGCTTGATTTGTGGAAACTTGGAATATGGATTGTACTCGACATGTTGTTCAACAAAATCGGTTTTGTTTCGATAGAAATTATTGGCTATGAAAATACACATCCAATCCATCCAAACATCACCAGGCGTCGCAGTGAGCATTATCCATTTATTCTTTCTGGCAATTGATATAAATGCCATTCCCCACGTTCCGTATCCGATGGCTCTTTGTTCATCAAAAATAAAGAACGCATCTTTTACGTCGGAATACTTGTTGATGTTATTCCATGAATCGACAACACCATCTATTCCTAAGGCTTCAAAATCTCTATGCCATTCACGATCGTTTCGTTTCTTGGCAACTGTAATAATATACAGAGGCTTATCAATATGGTTCTCCATATAATAAAATAGGCCGGTCAAGGATTTACCAGAACCGACCTTCCCGCACAAAACAGATCCGTTATGCATACTATCAACTGCCCTACGCTGATAGTCGTATAACTCAATAGTCATTAAAATCCATACTTACGTTCAAGTGGATTTGCTGCGACGCGAATATAAGCACTCTTCAAGTCAAGACGAGCATATGTCCCATCTTCACTTGGCTCGCGGCGACGGATAACCATATCACACAAAGCAATTTCCATTTCATCAATAAGACCAAGTTGATCTTCGTTGAAATATGTACGTTGGCTTGGATCGATAGGGGCGTCAATTGGAGTTTCGCCGTCATCATAAATGATAGCTACTGATGGAACTGAGAATTGAGTATATACACGAACCTTGAAATAACATTGTGGTTCGTACATATCGGGATTCTCGGCCATCTTCTTTTCCATTTCCGCATCTTTAGCTTTGGGTTCCCATACTTTTATGTTAACACCATACTGCCGAAGAATATCCGCGTCTTCAGGATTGACAATAACGTTGAAATAACGATCTCCTTCACGATTGTATTTCTCTTGTCGTCCTGCGAAGTTCGGTTTAAACATAAACTGAACGTCTTCCAAAATGATTTGTGAATTTGAAGCTTGCAATAATTTAGTCATAGTAATGTCCTTTCTAAAATGACGTGCGTGACTCAAAAACAATGAGAGGAGTGAAAAATTCGAGTTTTTCCACGTCCCTCTCTATTATGTGCCATGTAATTTCTGCGGGGTCTAAAATGACCCTGCGCGAAAATTGAATTTAAGCGACCTCAGAATTTTCGGCATTGAGACCAAGAGGCTCAATATAATCCTTAGGCATGTCGTCAACGATTTGATTAATATCACCGACCTTAATAATTTTCTTAAGACCAGCGATTGCAACCTTATCGTAGTAGTCAAAGTCAATATCTTCGTAGTTGAATTCTGAAGTTTGTTTGAATTTGAATCCTTTTGTACCAGTAACGGATTTGAAGTTCTCGTTATCCTCGGTCCACATACATTCTTCTCCAGTGAGAGATGCATAAATAGATCCAACTTTTCCAACAAACTCATTTCCAAGATAGATATGACCTTTCGATTGTTTGGTGATGAAGAAATCTTTATCAACCAATTCTTCTTTTGTCCATACCCGCTTGAGTAGATATGGGTTTGCGAACTCAGCTCCTGTTGGAGACCAAGCGTCGTTTTCAAGTTGAGCGATATAAACGGCATTGTTAATAAGGGCCATGCGTTTATATGTATGCTCGTGGTCGAAATTATAATTGTACTCTGGGCGTTTACCGAATTTCATAACGAAGTCAACGATATAATCATCGGCATTAGGTATTTTAATCGAGTCAGTCTTAATATGACAGACTTGATATCCCTCAGCCTCAACTGCGAATTTAAGATCTACCATAAATAAAGCCCCACGCTTAGCAACGATGTTATCAATATTATCTGGGTGCTTGAATTTATTATCAAACGAAGCGGAAGTCATTCCGTAAACCGAATTAATAACAATCTTCAAAGCAGTAACCAATGGTTTCATATATTGATCATCGTCCAAGAACGGAGCCAAAGATCCATTAAACATTTGTTTAACTTCATCGATCTTTCTATGTTTGAGTAAAATACGAACTTTCAACAAGTCGGCATATCGTTGAGTATATGGGCCGAAGTAGTTCATATTAACCAAACTATTTGGGTGCATTGACTCAACGTCAATAAGAGCAATATCTTTGTATACTCCAGGTTCGGCATATACAAATCCACCTTCACCAGTTTCGAATCCACGATATGTGGACTTACCAAATTTGTATTCGTAGCCAGGGAACGTCTCGGCTAATTTTACATAATTAAATTTATCCTGAGGACGAGGATCATCTCCGAAAATGAATCTAGCAGTAAGCTGATTATTTGTTGCGTTCATACTACCACCGGTAATCGTCGCAAGAATTTCTCGAGCAATATAATCTGCGTAGGTTGCATCAAATACTTTCTCAGTTGCATCCACGTCGTTTACACAGTATTCCACAACTGTATCTACCAAATCGTCAGGTACTGGTTGATCCCAAGGAATTTCCATCTCAACGTGTTTAATTCCCAAATCAACTTCCCAACGTTTCAATGATTGTTTCTTTTGTGAATACTCATAAATATCGGCATAACTTAATTCATAAGCTGCAGCATACATTCCAGTCTTCGCATTCTTTTCATTGATGATACGTTGCGACTGATTAAATAATTCCATATTGGTTCCGCCAAGTAACCGAGCATACAAGATATGATTATCGTATCTGCGGTTGTTGAAACCAATTAGAGGAAATGTACACAAGTACTCAATTTGATCTGGAGTAGGATTTACCCAACGAGTAAATTCGTCTTCACCGTATTTCTTCCACACAACGACAAACAGATTTGGATATACCTCAATATCAAAAAACACGATTTCTTCCTTGGCCACAATTTGTGTACCAGTTGTCAATTCGTATTCTGTCTTCCCATCGTCATCTCGAATGGAGGACCATGGGATTTTAGAAAATACTTCTAAGCAATAATCTTTGTTGTTTGTGGACTGTAGTGCTCGTAGAAATACAGAATGCTTTAAGTCTGTAATATCGTATTGCAGACCCATATCATGCGCTTTCTGAATTTCGTGTGCAATCCAATCAATGGTTGGTTTTGTATTTGCGTGGCTCGGTTTTTCTCCCTCTATTAAACCAAGCTGCCGCTTAACAAATTTACGAAGCGTCTTCTCTGTGTATGTGATTTCTTTCACTTGATCATACATCTCATTTCTCTCTTTCTTCTCTTTCATCGGCAGCCCCGACGAAATATGAGATACTTCAAGATTGTTTGATGCATTATCAATCCGTCGTAAAGACGCCTTCCCTTTGTAAACTTTAATTTCAACATTGTCTTCAACGACATTGTCTAATAAATTGACATCACCATCATATAAATAATGCAAGTGAATGCCTTTACCCGATTTAGAGACCTCCGCATACGTCGGCGGATACTTGGCCGCCGCTTGTTTGTTTAACTCTAAACTTTTCTCTCCATTCTCGTCCTTGATATCAAAGTCGAGAATAATATGTTGTAGTGGGACTTTAACCCAGTGAAGTTTCTTGGTATCAATTTCTTTTAACGTTGTTACGACATCGTCCCATTTCTGAGATGGATTACCATTCTCCAAAGATGGTTGAGCAGGATAATCGGCAGCCAATTTATTGAATACCTCATTGTGATAGCGTAAATCGAGCCAATCCTTAACCTCATCTTCAGGAATATCGATACCAACCACACCTTCAGGAAATGCTACAGACCATTTAAATCCTTTGAAATAATTAAATATTCGAACGCCATCAACTTTTGTGTCTTTAAGCATGGTTTCGAAATATCTAAGAGCTTCACGTTTGATTGTGGCTTTATATCCGTCCGTCTTCCAACCCATATCTTCAAGATAGTTTTTATACAACTCAGAAAGTTGTTTAAGACTAATACCGTCTTTCATTTGCATAGCTTCACTACGCATAAAATCAAAGATATGGTCAGTCTGCTCGGCCATATCGACATCGAAGTAATCATCGAAATGGTCTTGACCCAATTCTTCGAATCGATTAATCGCAAGATTAGCAATATATGGTAACTCGTATTTGATCTGATTCATTAGAGAATCATACTCCCTATGAGGTACTTTATTACCACTAGGATTTACCACCACAGCTCGTCGAGTAATACCAGAATCAACATTTCGAACTTTATATCGTTGGTTTGATGCGGTAATAAGCAAACCGCTAAATGTGACATCGTATTGTTCTTTATACTTTTGGTTGACAGAAATGGTTTCGTGACTTGTCAGTTTCAATAACGGAGTATCGTTATAAATATGACTGATGTCTGTATCCTCGTCAATCAACAATGGAACTTCTTTAATTTGTCCTGTTGCGAATGGATCGCCACTAGTCAATATTTTCAAGTCGATAGTTCCACAGTATTCTTCAAACAACCATCGGAATATCTTTAGGACTGTTCCTTTACCACTACCCTTCGATCCATACAAATACATAAATTTTTCAATCTTACGCATATTGTTGGTGAATAAGGCTCCCATGAACCAAAGAATTTTGTCAAGTTCTGCTGGAGCATACAAAGTCCCAAGCAATTTCATGAATGCTTCGGGATTTCCTTCTGTTGGCGAATAAGAAAGTTGTGTGGTTGCATAATCCAATCGCTTCATCTTATGATCGGCGAATAATACTTTCTGGTTGAACGGAATATCATTCTGTTCTGTGGCTTTACAATAGTCAATAAATAATCGGAACTTCCCAGCAGAAGCTTTCCGAATTTCTTTCACTTCAATTCTTAACCCAGGGCTATTCTCTTGAAGTTCTTTTGCTTTATTCCACAATAGACTATCAATATCGTAAAATAAGTTTCTCTGTAATGTGTCCCATCTATGTCCATTCCAATAAGCATAGAATTTGCCACCCTTTACCACTAAATCTTTGGCATCACCAAAAATGAAGTCAGGCGACACCTCATAATCACATGATCTGTTATTGGAAGTGAACTTTTTGACGGTAACATCTAAAAAATCCATTTAGTTCCTCCTCACACACTTTTTCCCACCATTTCCCCATTGTTTATATATATAGTTAAAAATTTCAACTCGCTTCTACAACAATACGAAAATCGGCTTTTTTTACGGATTTTATGGGTATTTCACACAAAATCCCGTAGTTTTTTCAATCAAATCACCCGTAATCCTATAATAAAAATGCATGGACATTAAAATCCCGCAAAAAATTCATCGGGATTCTTAGGGCCAAAATGGCCCTAATTCCTACCAAATAATCCTAAATTCCAACCCATATTCGCTAGTTTTATCGTCCAAATCATGCCAAAAGTCCCTCTCAAATACCAAATCATACTCGAATCCAAGGACTTCGGCACGGAAATATTGCCCTGGTTCATATGTATCTTTCAGCTTTTCAGGCCCTTTATACATGAATTTGAACCCATTAATCTGGCCAATACTATCTTTTCGATAGATAATACCAACCCAATTATGGTCTTTAAAGACCTTGAAATCAATGCTCTTACCCATCGATTTGCTCCTCATCAATCTGAACAATACGACCATCTGGTAATTTCACAGCAACCGTTTCATTGTTAGCTTTTATGACAGTAGTCACACTATCAACTTTAGGTTTCTGGATACGAGTGGAATTAATAACAACATTAAATTCGCGATCACAACCACCAGTAATAGTGATAGTGTCACCTTCGTCCATATGTGTAATCAACTCATCAATAAGTTCGTTGACACGCTTAATACCCATAATATCATGAGTACCTAATCCATTGTATTCTCTATTCATCATCTTTACTCCTACAGTCCCTTTACTAATCTTCGGAAATCCAGCAGTCTCTATAGACCAATTTGGAATAATCACATGATCTGGATTATGTGTAATTCCGTACAATGCTTCATCAATTTTGTTGTCCATCTCGTCCCTCCAATTCTTTCCGTCCAGGAAATTGAAAATCAGGGAATTTAATCAACTCCCTGGTCTCCGAATTAAATGCCCACCGTCGATCATGGCTGGTCCACCATTTACTAACAGCTTCGCCAGTTATTCCACGGCTTTCTACCTCTTTGCAAACAGGAATATCATTCATCATCTTTATCCTCAACTGGATCAAAACCTTTAGATCTACGCAAATCATTTAGAGTTTGCTTTTCGAAATATGTAGTGAAAGATCCATCACCATTAGCCACAATACGAACAACCTCACCTTTCTCAATACGAGATAACATCATATCGAGCATGACGCGATCGTTTTCTTTCTTGGCTTCTTCTTTTTGCATCTCACGAATGTAATATGAGATTGTATCAATTCCATCTGGGAATTCAAATGTTCCAACGTGTCCGTATTTCACTTTAACAGGAGGATTCTTAGGCAAAGTATCTGGCCGATGAACATAAGCCATAACCTCGTCCCATTTGTCGCGATGAATATTAAGATCAAGTTCTAATTTCTCAGGACCATTTAAATGAATACCAGAGAATTTAGGTTGGTATTTAATCCCCTTATCATCGAGAGCTTCCTTAATGGCTTGTTGAACAGCAGCCGATTTACCATTACAACGACCTGGTATAAATTTAATCGCACCAGTTTTAATATCAACGGATGAGGTTCCACCAGCACTATTAATATGTAAGTTATCCTTAGATTCACCTTTCATATTATCAACAATCGCATCGGCATTCTTAATAATACTCTCAATGTTTCTATCGAGTTCTTTCATGCGCAATTCCTTCCAATCTTCCACCTTTTTACCCTTCAAATAACATGCAGCCATAGCAGCGTAGTTAGACAGGTCTTCTAAGGTGTCTACGAGGCTCTCAGAGGCCACCAGAGAGCGTTTATCGCCCTGTGTGAGTGCTAATAAGCGCTCGAATTTGTCGCTCATACGGACGATACCAGCCACCAATCCGAAGGTGTCTAAACTCTTCTCAAATGAGTTACCATAGTCGTGATTTTTGCGGCAAAACACATTATATTGGTGATCATATTGGCCTCTCATTGATGTTGGTGTTATTTTATTAATAATTTTACTCATCTCACTTCTCCTTACCAGAATAAGTTAAAACTTCATGCAAAGGGAATATTGTTACCGTTCTGCAATCTTCACGTTCGTCCCATACGATAGTTAGTGATTCCTCGTGATTATCATAGTGAGTAACTTGCACATCATGCACATTTGGAAACGTGCGACTTGACCCATCTACAAAAACTACTGTTAATGGTTTGGTTCCATAGTAATTCAACGAGTCGATCAATTCAAATACATAAGAACTAGATGGATAATGATGAACTACCCCATTTTTTAGCACAATATGCCACTCACCACCAACAAACTCTATCTTATCCACTTTGTCATGAATTTCAACAATGCGTGGATCGCCAACTTTTCTAATAATTACAAGTGTATCATGATTTTTCATTACTCGGTTCCTTTCTCCAATTTAGGTAGCTGCGGATATGTCGCTTCGAATACTTCTTCCGAATCGAAAGTTTCAATTAAAGCAATATTATCTAGTGGGATATATATGGTTCTGCAAGAATTACTTTTCTCGTCAATTTCAACTTTCTGTTTGATTACCATGAATCCGGTTTTGTCAAAGAAATTAACGGCTACAGTATCTCTGAATATGTTACACCAATTACCATTCAATCTCCTAGCTTTATTAGGATCAATATAACTCACATACACAATACGTCTCATACCAACATATTCTTCAAATGATACCATTATTTTACCCCTTTAGAATCCAACACATCATTCACAAAATTACGATTTACTTCACCCAACTCTAATAGTTGATCCAAATATTTACGTCCATAAGAACGTTGGCTCTCTGTGATTTTACCCTTGGATACATTCATAGCAGCTAAGCGGCTGTAATCGAAGATATCAGTGTTTGGTTCGAGAATTTGTTTGCAGTAAATAGCCGGGAAGATGATTTTATTGCCATCCACAATATTCAATTGTGTGATTACTGAGATATCCCAACCGAAATAGTAGTCCTTAGTAGCAACTTTCTTACCTGCCATCTTACGAATATCAGCAACACTAATTGTGCCACCGTATTTGAGGAGGTCTAGGAATGTTTGGAGGGTTAATTCAAGCTGATCTTCAACGGTTGACCCATAAGAACCTGGGTTGATTGAGTCGATAAATGCGGCTTGGTCTTTGAAATGACCTTTTTCGATAGTTGGAATACGTGTAATATCAAGTTTCATTGTTTGCAATCCTTTCTGCGCAACGATTTAAAATTAGATCCTCCATAAGAATTAGTTCTTTAGGAGTGTAGATTATCTCGGATTTAGTCTTTGAATAAATACCGAAATGTGAGTTGTAGTCAATATCGCTCACATCAGGCCAATTATATTGACCATATAAGCGAGAATTAAATAGTTCGTCAGTAATTTGACTGTGTGGAGGGATTTTGTAGCCTGTCACGAATGGAATATTGTACCCATGCTGAGGCACAAAGCAATTATCCACATTAGAATGCTGCAAACGGATTGAGAGGAAATAACCCTTACTCAATCCATCAGCCATGTAGTTATCAAATTTCAATTGGTCATTACGAATGTCCTGTAGAAATCTAACCATGCCCGCAGCTTCTGAGAAAATGAGCATACGCAAATCGCGATTACGCTCCGATAGTAGTAGGTATGGAAATGGGATCTGGAATACGCTGCCTGGGAAATAACCGATCAACACATTACAATACCCAGGGATATAGATATTGACACCTGGATTATTCCGAATTCGGTGCAAAATCCCACCCCGGGCAATTTTTGATAAATCGATTTCTAAGTCGAATGGCTTGAAATACGAACAGGTATTCAGCATCTCTGCCAAATACTCTGATCTGTATTCACGCGCAGCAGCATAGTCAGGTTCCTTCCCGAATGGAAATAAGATACCTGGATTAGTGATCATAGCAGCCTCCCTTGCGGAACCGCTCAATGTCAATGAATAATCCTTGGTTGTCTGGATGGTCTACACCATATAATTGGTCGCCGAATGTTACGAGGGCTCCTTTAGAACCATCATAACCTCTGTCGATAGGGATCATAGGGTAGATATCGCAGTTAGCATTTGTCCAAGCCACAAGAGTAGATGGGTTATGAGCCAACCCGTCAATAACAGTACCAGGATTTCCAGTAGTACGCATAATACAAATAAGTGGTACAGCGATTGTGTCACATTTAACCGTGAAGAAGCGTAGGTTATGAGATAGAGTTGTCTTCTCCATAATATATCCGGAGTCATTAATTAAGAAACGATATCCAGGGATATCAACAGCTCGTTCATTACCAACAGTGTAATTGGTTACCCCGTATTTGTTCGAGTCGAATATAGTCTTAGACGGATCAACTTTGAAGTCAGATGGGATAACATCAGCCCAGTATTTACCACGGACATTCCATTGGTTTAGGATAAGTTGGTTCTTCCAGATGAAATTAATACAATCTTTACGTAGGTCTTTAGACCAATTATATCCCTTGCGGACGTACCACATAGAGAATTGGAGACGAACGCGAGCAAATGCCCGCGCTATCCCACTAGCCATTGCCTGTAAGATATCATTCATTATCTTCGTCCTCCTCTTTGTAAGGAATTGTGAATTCAGGGTCGAGACGTTCTTCCATGATTTCGTAAATGCATACGTTCATTTCGTTATACAACGCTTCACATTCGTTGTATTGGTCGAGGTCAATATGGAATAGGCCATAAGTGTCGTCAGCATTTGGACGATGCGCACGGTCATGCTCGATAAATGAGATGAGAGTATCATGGATAACTGGGTCAATATCAGATTCGTAGTCAAGACCAATAGTCTCAATCAACCAACCAGCGACTTGTTCAGTAGATACACGATATAGTGCGTCTGCTATAATTTGAGAATACTCCAGAAGAGCTTCAGCAACAGACGCCCAGTCACTATTAGGCGTTCCGAAACCGAAATGTTCGGTACGGCGCTGAACAATATCCTCACGACGTCCCCAATCACCAACCTTAGACTTAAGAGGGTTGAATTCCCAGGAGAACAAGGCAATAAGATCACGACGTAATTGTTCGTCTTGGATATCATAACGGTCGAGGACGAGTGCCTTGTAATAATCAAACGCTTCTGTCGAATGTTTTTCATAAATGATGCGATCATGTTCCATATCAGCTCCTTTTAATGCTCGAATTTGGCTGCCCATGTCCTCAACACTTTCAATAATATCGCGGACAGGACGTTCTTTTTCACGGTAGTTATATAGACGAGTCTTACCTTGAGGTAATTTCTGAACAAAGTCGTATAGAATTCCGTCTTTGCTCATCTCTTGAATACATTCCTCAGTGAGTGGATCGTATTCTGCGCCGAAATTACGTTCGTATGGCGTCAACTCACGACGAATAAATCCGTCTTCAGTCTTGAACCAATCGTGCTCATCATCAACTGGAAGACCTTCGAGCTCGCGAATATGGCGTTCATTCTCAATTTCACGCGCCTCACGCTCAGCGATTTCTTTCTCGATCTTTTTAGCTTCGGCTTCTGCAACTAACTCTTCGTAAGATAAGCCCTCTGCTTCCAAAGCTTCTTCTTCCTTCCACCATTTATAGATGCGGTAGGCACCATAAGAGATGCCCGCCACACCAGCCAAACTCAAAATAACTTTAACCGATGCTTTCATTATATGATTCCTCCTAATATTAAGCTAATTGTTTGCGGCCTGGGATAATATCACGCAGGTTTGTAGTAGAATACAAGTTGCGAGGTGTTTGCCAGCGTACATAGATCTGTGGCTCATGCTCTTGCTTGTCTTCGTTCCATACTTCATGAGTGTCCCATTCGAGATAGAATCCATCAGTATCTGTCCAACCAAATGGGAGAGCTGCCTTAGGCACTTCAAATCCAAGTGCGTCTAATACTTCAGCAAATGTCAGCATACCACCGCCAGATTGAGTGTTGATCTTTTGAGTTAACATATTATCCACTTCTTTAACCCAAGCTTCGTTGTAGTCTGGATCGTCAGATGCATAGTGGCGAGAGTATTTGAACCAGCGTCCATAGAAATCCCCTTCCTTAGGAACAATAGATTCTACTTCAACTTCTTTTCCATCGATTTCAACTTTCTTAGTTTCAACCGGCGCATCAATTTTCTTGAATGTTTCTTCATCCAATACTTCTTTGGCACGTAGACGGTAGCGAGCGTGTTCTTCTGTAACCATTGTAAGGGCGGCAGATACAGCTTTAAGACGGTTTGTTTGGATCGCAAATCCCAATCCAATAGCAGCAGTAGACGCCACCGCAATAGCAACCGGCACGGCAACATCTTTTGCCACGTCCTTAACAACGTCCATACGAGTGTATTCTTCGCCAGCTTCGTCTTTGGCTTCGTATTTCGCTTTAGTCGCTTCAAGCTTTTTACCAGATTGGATACCTTTATATACGGCCACGCCATATCCAACAAGTCCAGTAGTCACTAATGCAACTGGTGCGTACTTCTTAGCCAAGATTTTAGATACAGTATATGAGTGTTTAGCAGCAGATTTAATAGCTTTCATGTTTGGTAATTTCATTTTAGTTTCTCCTTTGTGTCTTACTTAGCATCACGGTTATATGTGATGTTCTCTTGAATCCATTCTTTTGTTTCTTTTTCAATTAAGAAACTGAACCCTGAGCTATTCCCACTTGAGAAATGGCTTTGGGCTTTGCAGGTTGCGTTGTTACGAATATAGTCTGTGTGAGTGAATGTGAGATCCCAATCTGGACCGTAGAAATTAACGGTTACACTTGTGACATCAGCGAATAACAATGGTCGCTGTTCACCCTTGGGATAGATTCGAAGTTTCATATAGTTCCTCCATTGTTTTATCTATAGCCTGTTCAACGGCTAAGTCTTTAATTGAAAATTTGAATGCTGGGACATCGAAATATGGCATGATTAGAAATCCCTGAGAACGTCTGAATATGTATGTGATGTTCTCATAATCAACCATATATACTTGTCCGTCTTTAGATGTGGTGATATCGTCAATATCTCTTAGAGTATCAACATATGCACCATCAAGCATAACAATAGCATTTAATTTAGTTTCGTTTATATGTTTCATAGACCTGCTCCAATACTAAATAACAGATACTGAATTGGTATAGGAAGAATATGAACGTCGTGATCCAGAACCACAACATAATATCCAATACCCAAAACCAGTATAACAGATATAGCAACCCAACGGTCGCTATAATAGTTGGCAGCGTGAGAAGTAAGGCCTTAATCACTTTTGTCATTTGTCTCTCCCGATCCACAATATAGCCAAAATAAACCACCCAACCGGTGGCGTACACAATAAAAACAAAGTTCCTAGACAACTACGCATGATCAGTCCTCTTTCTTTTTGAATTTACACACGATGCAGTATTTAGTTCCTGCATCAACAGTACGAATATCGACATTTGATTTGATCCAAACGTAATGTTGGTCACGAATATCGAAACGGTCTTCTGGCAATTCCAGAAGTATCTTAAAATCACGTAAGGTCATTTCCTCGACGGTATCCATGTGAGCGACAATACGCTTCACCTTACCTAAATCTGAGGTCGTGATCCCTTGTGACATAATACGATTCCATTTGTCACTCATTTACACCTCCACTGGAATTGGGAATTGGATCTTGAATCCTCCTCCACGGGCAGCTACAATACGCGCCCCGTCTAGTCCATTAGAACCTCCAAGAGTCGTCCAACCATATGCCTGATCCGTAAATGCAGCTGGTTGGTCAGATAACTCGTAGAAGTCACCGACAGTAACCACCCCATATTGATCAAGGTTCGCCAGAAGAATATTGAATACTTCCTGAGCATCTTGACGAGTCTCAAAGACAATATCATTGACTACATTAGAAGCCCTGTTGTTACGCTTAGCGAAGTTCTTAGTGTAGTCATTTCGTCCATTAGAACGATATGTATCCATACGGGTCACATTACTAGGACGTCCCCAGAATGACCCACTATTACCTCTTCGATGGATATAGTCGTCACCAAAGATGGCACGCTGCACAGCAGTCACCAATACATCAGCAACTGTGTTTTGTACAGACGGCACAATAACCTCTTGTACTAAATGTGTAGCTGCTCCACGGAATCCTTCTTCACCGAATAGGATATGACTAAACCATTTACCAACACCGGGCTTCTCGATTCGTCCTTTAGCTACCGCTGTAATATGCTTTTCTTCCAATTCACCCTCAGCAATTTGGGTTGTTTTTAGTTTTACTTTATCGTAAGATGTTTTGGTCATCTAAATCCTCTCACTTTCTATCGTAGCAATCCACTGTGCATCATCGGGATTCATACGTTTCTCTATTCCAGACAAAGCGTAATAACGCTCTCCACGATATGACATCACATCTCTATATACATTTAGTTCTGTAGCCAAATCAGCTAGTGCAATATCTCGAGGCCCGTCTAGCAATAAGAAAAATGTATACCGATTTCTACCATGGTTGTGTACTTTAACAACATCATAGTCATCTAAAATTACTGCCATAAGTTATTCTTTACTAGTTTTTCCGGCTGTATACCCCCATAAGTACATAGCAATCGTCTGTAAAGCTCCTGTTAAACACACAGCCAATCGTGGGTCGGCGTTAAAGAAATAAACAAACGTAGTATATAGTGCAGCGCTAAATAACGCTCCGATAAAGCACATGCATACAGCGCCAATAAATGTTTTCACTAGTAGTTCTCCTTTCTAAATTCAAAAAAGAATACGAGATGTAATATCCCGTATTCTCTTAAACGATGCTTTTAGAACGCAACGTCATCAGTTCCGTTTTCTTCAGAATCTTCGTCTTTAGGTTTTGTCAAAGCGTGTACGACTACACCAGCGACAGTTACCAATCCGCCAACCACTAAAGTCTTGACTACAACTGGTCGCCATTTAGCAATACCGCGAGTACATTTCTTTTTAAGATTGTCTTTTGGTTGCTTAACTTCGACTGATTGTCCATCAGTTTCCTTAGCGGCTTCGGTTGTAACATCTACTTCGTTGTTCACAACTTCCTCCTTAAGTTCTTCGATTTTGTTTGAAACAGTTTCTTTTGACATGTTTATGTCCTCCTTTTTCTTTCGTTTCATTATAACCCGTGTAATTTCTGCGGATTATTGCAGATCTTTCAAATATTCCAATTGCTCGGTCACCAAATCAGGATTAGCCATGATTGTACACATGTCGTTTACAACCAACGGACCGTGTTTGGTGCAGAATTTCTCTGAAATTTCTTTCAGATCAGCCATAGCTTTTTCTGAAAATCCGAGTTGATGATATAGTACCATCAAATATGTGATCACTGCTTTCTGGATTGGATCAAGATTTGCATTATCATAATCGTAGGCCATTGATTTATATAGGGCAAGAATCATAAATGAATCTGTATCTTTTATTAATTCTGGATCTTTTAACCAGCTTCTCATTATTTAGTTTCCTTTCGTGAAATAGCAATACCAGCAGTAGCAAGGAATACACCAGTAGTAACCAAAGCAAGCTCAAGGCTAGATCCAGTATTTGGAAGAGTGTGTGACTCAACACGTTTAGCAGCTTCAATAACCTTAGGCGGGATATTGTTCACAACAGGTTTCTTTTCTTCGTATTTACGAATAACAACTTGCTTAGGTGCAGGCGGTGTTTGAGGTTTAGGAGTTACCTTAGGTTTGTCCTCTGGTTTCTTAGGATCTTCCTTAGGTTCCTCTTTAGGTTTATCCTCTGGTTTCTTAGGATCCTCTTTTGGTTTTTCCTCTGGTTTCTTAGGATCTTCCTTAGGTTTTTCCTCTGGTTTCTTTTCTTCTTTCTTGTTTTCACCATCGGCTTTACCCTTACCGCTTACAAATTGATAAGGTACATCACGATATTGTGAATTGAAGTTATCTGCGCCAAGAACCACGCTATTTAAATAACGCTCAGCTTGCTTGATAACTTTTGTACGATAACTAATATACAACTGGTCTGAGAGTTTATCGGCAGACCAAGTGAAACCATTTGTATGGAATACGGGAGCGATCTTAGTTGCTTCAGATTCTTTTTCTTTCCAAGGGTTATTTGATTCAACAGCTACCATTTTGAACGAATCCTTAACGTATTCTTGGTTTTCGTCCCAAGTATCTGACACTTTGACATTGACAAGGTCTTTCTTGGCATAGTTAACACGCATTGCCCATACGATTTCGCCTGGATGTTCTGCGTCCTCACCACCCCATTTCATGAGAGTTTCGTCCTTACCGATAACACCAGCTTTACCAGTAGTGGTTTCAACCTTACGACCGTTGAAGTCAAGGGCGACTTGTTGATTCTCCTTAACCTTTTCGACATTCCATTGAGTTTGAATATCAAGTGAGAACGTTTTATTCAGAGGGTGAGATTCAAAGTAGTCATTGAATACCGTTGTGACTTCATTATTGTCTTTGTTCGCAGTAGCTGTACCGACTTCTGTTCCTTCGTTATTATTAACAGGGAACGTGTAGTTATTTACCAGCTTAAGTTCCTCAGGCAATCCAACAGTAATGCTGTCACCTTTGTTAATGGTAATTTCGTCTGGGATTTGGATATCATTTACCTTAACATCAACATCTGCGTAAATAGTATCGTTAGATGTTGTTACTTCAACCGAAGGGTTTTGCACTGTGATATTAGTATCTTGTTTAGTGACAACTGTATCAGCTTCATTAGCCAATACGCTTGGTGCTGTCAAAAGGGCAAGTGCGATTGTTCCTGTAAATACGATTGATTTTTTCATTTCTCTATTCTCCTATATTCTTAGTATTCTGCATCTGCATCATCACGTACGAGGTGTAAAACTACATTACTACCCTCGATCTCAACCTCCAACTCACGGTCACATGCCATGAATTGTGTAGCGATATCATTCATATCACTATCCGACAAAATAACGTTTACATGCTGTTTCACAACGAGCACAACCTCCTATAATAAATACTCTTCATCAACCGCTGAGCGTATCCACGACAGCGTATCGAATCCTTCTTCCACACGACCATATATTGTGTCTAAGATATCTAGGAAATAAGTGACTTTTTGTTTGTCGATCTCATGTCCTTTATATCGTTTGAAGGGCTCAAAATATATAGTCTCGCCGATAACGCTTTCCATCTCGTCGTAATAGAATCCCTCGGCTAAAGATACTATCATTTCATCAACGAGACTTCTAACAACATTCCAAAGCATCAAGTCAATATCCAATTGCTTGAGATTCTTAGGTAACATTAAGAGTCCGAATATGTATTTACGATAGTCAGACTCAAATTTAAACGTTTGCCAATTTGTAATAAGACGATCAATATACCAATCGTCCACATAAAACATCTCTTTTAACGGTAAGTTGACTATGCTATCTCGAATATACGCAAAGAATTCGTCCTTAGTCAATATGGGGATAGATTTTGCGATATAACTCGGTTCAAGACTCTTCGTCATAATTGCTTAACACCTCTTCGAAATACTTTTCGAATTCTTCCCTAAGTTCTTTTGTATTCTTATATACTCGCCGACCATCTTGAGTATCCTCTAGTCGATCCAGAACATCATTTGTTAGAGCGTAAATAAGCTCATATTGCTCTTTCTCAACATCGGCATACCCGAATACAGATTTGTAATATGATGTATCGAGCATCGTCATAAGAATATTATCCACAATTCGTTTAGCAATACGCAAATAATATAGATCCATGTCTAAGACGTGCATCTCTTTAGGAATTGTCATGATGAATTGAAAGTAATGCTTGTAGTCTTCCTGGGCAGGACTGATACCAGTCTCTGGATCAACCGCAAGCCATGCCTCAATACCTTTGTCAATATATGACGAGGGCACCAGAAGCATCTCATCTAACGGCATAGCTCGTACCATTGATACAACTGTATCTTTGAATTCGCTAGACCGTTTCACAATAGGTGATACCATTATTTAACCTCCTTTCCAAAATACTCCTTCAGTGTCTTGAACGGTGAATCGCTATGCAGCGCCGTCAAGTAAATAGTGAAGTGCCAAATATTGTTTGTCCCATTCATCCATAGATCTGTAATACCGATAATAAGAACCTCTTCAGCGAGATTCGTATCGTCCATAATAAGACTTGGGCGCATTGGGTAGCACTTATCCATCATAAATTTATACGAGTCGTACGAATGACGAATAAGATTGTAGTTGTCACTTGTGATTTCAATTTCGTCTCCACGTTGAGACAATTTAAACATTGGTTGTTTTCTATCCATACTCTAACCTCCAGGATATAACACTTTTCTATTGATGTTGTTTATAACATCGCGCTGATATTCAATTTGGATTTGTTGTTTTTCAACGGTCTGTTCCAATTTATTTACATGGTCTTCTATTTGAGAGACTAAAGCAAACAATAGAATGAACAAAATAAATAGTAATACACTTAAAACTTTAACCCACTCATCATTTTTAAACATCTTGTACCTCGAAAAAGAAAGGGAATTGTTTAATCCCCTCATTAACGTTTGCGAAAAATAGCTCCAGCTGTCATGTTCCATAACTTGCTGGTGATAATCCCAGTCTGCTCATAGCTGAGTACAGCGATACCAGCGACTCCGGCAGTGACCGTATTGAAAATGTCAATCGGCTTCACTTTATGTTTGATTTCCTCATTCTTCAAAGCAATAAGTCTTGCCAATCGAGCTTCCAAAGCTTTCACTACTTCTTCGTCGTCCGCTAAAGCTAACTCTACTTTAGTTTTCTCGATTTCTCCAGTCAAGCTATCAAATGCGATAGCGTAAGCTAAATTATCTACATCATTAAAATGTTTATTCATAATAAATTACCTTCCTTTCACTATGAGCCTTGTTTTTTCTGCGCCTCTTGATAAGCTTTAGAAAATCCACGAGATGCCGCTTTTTGAAAACCGTAAAAATCATGGAATGTATTCTTATCAATTTTGAATCGAACCAAGTCACCATAGAAATAAAATTCGCATGTACTGAATATCTTATAGTTACGTTTTAAATACCCGCCATCATGCCCGCCGAATTCTTTATTTGCTAATAACCAATCTAGGCTATAAGGGTTTTCCCGATCCTCCGTACTAATTCGAAGGGTCTTACCTTTTTCATTAACCCAGTCGTCGATCACAACATAAATATACTCTTCCAGTCCTTTCCATGAGTCTGTGTAGTATCGTTTACCTCGGACATCGATCCATTCGCAAATATAAGATTTGGTTAAATATCCATTAAAAGGATCACTACGCACAGGAACATACTCGCTTTTGATCTTTAACAATACCGTGTCATCATCTTCCGCAATATCATTAAGTAGTATAGATACGACCTTGTCACCGGTATCTATAATATACCGCACAATACCAAACTCATCTAATTCACTCATTACTTTTCCTCCAATAGTTTCTCAAAAGAATCGAATTGTCCTTCTTTGATCACATCATTCAATTCTTTATTTGAACGATTTAGGGCTCGTCGCCCAAGGTAATATACTGCCAATCCACCAGCGGCAAATAAGATTCCTTGGATAGCTTCGTCCATTTGACCATACTCCTTGCCATCGTTTAACCCTTTTTCATAAATAGCGTTAAGCTCGGCATCACCAAAATCAACTTTTTCTAATTTATTCACTTTACTAAATAGTCCCATTTTACAATTCTCCGTAATAATATCCTTCAATTTGAATGTAGTTTCCTCGGTCTCGGAATAACCCAAAGCTACTGATAGATGTATCTTTTATTCTATCACCAACTAAATTCATGCTTGTGAAGTTATATAAATGAATTATTCCAACACTTGCACCATGCATTGCTTCCTTTATAATATCTCGACTAGCTTCTGAGATACCGGCCTCCAATTCGAATTCCGGTACCTCGCCAATAGAGTGAAGAGTTAATTCCATATATGGATCATGCAACAATATAGAAATAACCTCACCTTGTCGAGTCTCATAAATTAGTCTACTAATTTTCTTTTGAACTGTCATTACCAAACTGCTCCTCAAATGCCTTCATCACGAATTCATCCATTGCATGATCGTTAAACATATCGCTGCAAATATCTTTGTATTGACGTTGGCTACGTTTCTTAAGTTTACGTGTTAGCAATAGTGAAGCTCCTGTGGCTAATGCAAAATATATGCTAGCTCTGCGCATTCCTTCATACGCTTTTTCAGTTGCGTTTAGGTCTTTAACAGCTTTACCATATGTTTTATCAAAATAATTATCGAAGTCTTTTCCTAACTCCACAACCTTTTGTTCTCCATCAGTAACATCTGTTACCACACAAATAGATTTATTATCTTCGTTAAACAAATCTTTAAACATACTATAATCCTCCAATAAATAAAAATGTTAAAGCTATTTGATAGCTCCAAACCACGCATAACAAACTCGTACCTAATGCTAATGGATTATGAAAAAATATTAAAAAAGGTAGGAAGAATTTGGTTACTGCGTATAATGCGGTTTAAACATTATTTGACAATAAAATTTGTATTATGAAAAAGTAAATTGAAATAAAAAATATTAAAAAGGAGATCACATTAGTACAAATTATGTTATGCGCAGTTTGGAACTATCAAATATATCGATAGTTGAATAGACCCGCTAAAAGCTACATACAGATGATAGTATCAGTGTAGAGGCTTTCCTTTCGTAAATTTCCGTAAGTAGCTTGTTACACAGGACAAGGTGTATGTAAATAGTAGATTAAATAAATTTTTCTTATGTCCCTCAATGTGCAGCTCTTAACGGGCCTATAGTATTTTAGAAGAAATCTTCTAATTGGTTTTCTGGTAGTCCACGGAAATGTTTTACATAAGTAACCAGATCATTCTTAGTAAACATCTTGTTGACAGTAGCCTTCGCTACACGATCATCGTATGAGCATAATGCACATTCGCCTTCTTTAGGTCCAACGCCTAAATCCAAAGTTACAAACGACACGAAATATTTGTCGTTGATTCCATAAATCCATTGGTCACAGTATTTGTCATGAATGCGATGATATGGATCTTTACGATCTATCTGCGTCGGTCTAGTGTGATACTTTATCGTCAATTTTACCATCCTCCAAATCAATCATTCGGTTTTCCAATTCGTCAATATCTTTATTGACGCGGTCAATCGATCTCTCAATACGCTCCATGCGTTCTTCTTCCATTTGATGCTCCTTCAGTGTCTGAGGAATCAAATATGTGAGTGCAAGTACAACACAGATACCCAGCGTAATCATTGACACATTATAACCTTTGTTGTGTTCATTTTTCATTCTTAGCCTTTTCCACCTCGTATTTCATTTTGTAATATTCAGCAGCTTTGTCCCGCGTTTCCCAACGCTTCTTATACATCTCGATCTGCTGATCTCGAGATTCGACCTTACGCTCGTATCGATAAGTGAACGCAAATAATATGCCGAGAAAGCAAAGCCATGTAAGTAGCTTAGTTGCATACTCGATTGTCTTATCTTTCTTACGCATGTCCTCAATAATTAACTCAATTGAAAAATTATCCATTATTCCCTCCTTGGCAAAAAGAAAAGATGTTAGTTAATCTAACATCTAATATCCTTCGTTCTTTAATTTACGTAGAACTTTCTGTACAACATCTAGCCGCTCACGATGTGGCCCTTCATCTGCTGACACATAGCCCTGTTTCACAAGCTTATCAATATGAGCTTCCTCCAACACGGCATAACCAGCCAAGCAGTAAAATCCAATAAATCGTAGTGCTTTCCGTAACATAATAGTTACCTCCTTTAAATTATTTCTTCATTATATGACTTGTAATTTCTGCGGAGGCATTCCTTCCCAGCAGTCCTCTAAAGAAGCTCCTGTAGGAACGGCTAACAATTTATACTTCTTGCGGATTGCATTGATCTGTTTATAGATCTCACGAATTCGCCATCTTGACCAATCCTCTGGTCTAAATGTCCATCGAATTCCATTCCACCGATGAACTTTACCATTGATAGTATCATAATATATATTAGTGCTATCAAACAATAAGTAAATCATATCCATATCGCTTAAGTTTTCGTATTTTCGAATTGCCATTCTCTATTCTCCCTTTCTCTTTTGACAAAAATAAAAGCTGAGTGTAAACCCAACTTTTATTTATCAGAATTGTTTGTAAGTGCTGAAACACCTGCCGCAATAATAACGACTCCGCCGATCATAATCGTTCCGTTGATAACTCCTCGAGCGCAACCCTTTAGAAATGCCTTTGCGACATTATCATCAACGGTTACCTCAAGTGGTGTACCTTCGTAACGGAATAATCCTGCGAATCCTTTATTTAAATCGAACATAGTGTTGTTCCTCCTTTTAATTATTTCTTCATTATAGAGTATGTAATTCCTGCGGATCATTTCTTTTTGAATAGTTTCTTGATAATATCAAGAAGTCCTGTTTTAGGAACATCTCGTTCGATATAGATTTTCTTAATATCTTCAAATTTCTTGTCGTCCATAATATCCTCCTAATAAACTTTTGCAATATCATATAAACGATCTTCTCCAAAATATACACCCTTGTCATTAATACTCAAACAAGGAAGATCTTCTACCGGTGTATTGTCATCTAACAAATCTCCAATAGTATCAACATATGCTCTCACAGCCATTGTCAAGTTAGGCGCATCACGCTTATTGATCCAAGCGGTACGAGCCGTAAGTCCCGCATGAGGATTTGCCGTGTGGATGTATAATCCATCAAAATATGATTTGTCAGGATCTACATTACCATGCACAACAATATTCTCATCGTTGACTTGCATATTAATATACAACTCGACAACATCGAGTTTTGGTTTATATGAGCCGCGAATAAACTTGTATTTTATTGAGTATACTTTCGGCACACGTTTGACTTCGCCTCGTGGTTTGCGACGAGGACTTTTCTTTCTAGTCTTGCTTACTGCCATGACTACCTCCTTAATATGAAATTCGAAAAAAAAAAAGAATAGTCTGAGAATCGAACGCAGATCTCCGGATTATACCGGGCTCTTCCTCTTGAGCTAATCTATTCCTTCATTATAGTGTATGTAATTTCTGCGAAAGAAAAAGAAGGAGGTTAAACCTCCCTTAGAATTAATCAAGATTTCTGTAAAAGTCCAATACCTCTTTAACCTCTTGTTTCTTTGCCTCAATCAAAGGTTTAAATATAGCATCAGCTTTCACTAATTCTTCTTTTAATTCATCAGTTACTTCAACCTCTTTCCATACCAATTTTGACATTTTAGTCAAGGCTTCATGCGTCTTGAACATTCTTGATGAACGAGTGTATACTTCTTCAAATGTCACACAATCCAATAACCCTTTTGCTTCTTTTCTTAATCTTTGGTAAAGACCATGAACGTAATCTTTAACCGTATCACTAGCAGTTGATTGGCTAATTAGATACAATCTTTGATGTTCCAAAATCTTTTCCAAATCATAATCTTCAAATCCAAAAGCGATTTCGATCATAGCGATTTGATTTAGTGTAAGTTCCTTTTTAGTTTGTTCAGTCATTTTGACTTCCTCCTTAAATATCTTTTCATTATAGGATATGTAAAAACTGCGAAGACAAAATAAAAGGGAGGCATGTAGCCTCCGCAGTGTTTATAGATATGATCGCTTAGCGGCAAAGCCAGCAGCATACTTAGCTTTGTTATAGTTCTTCTTGGCGAATCTAGTTGCGCCCTTGGCAGCTCCTTTAGCGAATTTCTTCATCGCTGCAACCTGCTCAGGGTGAGTAGTTTTCATGATATTGTATTGTGCTACGGCACCAGCGGATAATCCAGCAGCACTACCAGCTACTTTCTTGATAGTTTTATTACGATCCAAGCGAAGAAGTGCTTTTTGGTTCATATCAGTCAAGTCTTTATTTTTGTTAATAAGTTCTCGACGTTTAGGATCACTTTTCTTCATGCCAGCGATCTTTTTCTCATTAGCGCGTTTCATTCTATTACGAGCAGCAAGGTTTTTCTTGATTCGACCAGAGAATTGACCAATTTTTGGATTAGAATTCTTGCGAACACCCCACTTCATACCTTTAGTACCAAAGTGAAGTAGAACGTCGTCCATAGAGTCGGTATGGATCAATTCTTCGTTATCAATAATTAACATTATTTACCTCCCATACCAGCGTATCTAGCGGCATAAGTAAGCCCTCGTTTCGTATGACCAACAATTACCGCGTTTGTATTCGTCCGGTCAAATACATAATTGCCTGAACGTTTAGCCATAGAAGTAGATTTGTCAAACTCGCGAACTGCTTTATACTTCATTTTAGCTCGTTTTGTACGAATATCTCCCTTTCCATATTTGGATTTGGCATCGTCATATTTCTTCTTATAATCGAAAGTATCCTTAAAATCTTTACTTGCGATTTCTTTACGAGCGTCTTTCAAAGAAATACCCTTCTTATTAGATAAGATTTTGGCTTTAGCTTTATCCAATTTATTATGGTTATGGATACGAATTGCTTGAGCGTCAGCTACGCCCAATGTAAGAGCACTAGCTAGTTCGTCTTTCATCTCGTTACCAAAGCCATCTTTAACACGCTTCTTGAGTTTATTTACTTTCTTTTGGGCTCGCAAAGCACCTCGGTTAGAGATAACTCGACGTTGTCCCCATTTCATACCTTTGACTCCAAAGTGAAGTAATACATCATCCATATTATCAGTATGGATTAATTCGTCGTTGTGAATAATAATCATAATTTCCCAGCCATATCCTCAGCGTCGTCTAGATAGTTGTCATCAATCCACTGAGCAGATTGAGGTGAACCGATACGAGAATATCCGTCCACTTTCTCATAGACACGCACACGAGAACCTTTCTTGAATAGTTCTTTTTCTTCAGCACCAGCGAATGGTTGAGCTTCGACCCAGTAGTCCTCTGTGATAGTCGCTTCGTAATATGGTTGTTCACTTGATGGTAAGTGTGTACCAACATTCAACTCATGCTCGAATGTATTCTCAGCGATCTCAATTTGAGGAGGGTTAGGGACACGAGATCCACCGTTGTAACGATAGAAGTAGAAATATGGTTGGCCGTTATAGCTCCAGATTTCGTCGTGGTTATTACGAGTAATACCATTATATCCATAGTTACAGTGGATAATAGTTCCTTCTGAGTCTAGGAAAATACCTGTGTGGCCAAATGCCCCAGCAGAGTATCCTTTTTGTCCCCAGATGAAAATATCACCAGCTTGTACGTCAGCTTCTTCATTTTCTGCCAACAGTACCCAGCCATTTTGCAACAACCAGTCGTGCATTGTCTCAGTTGAGCAAGGCCAAGGTAGAGTGCTCATTCCACCGGCCACACCAGCGTAATACATTGATGATGAACAGTCGAATGAGTTAGGACCTGTACGATGCTCCATGGAATATGTCACTCGTCCTTCACGAGCAACCATCCATGCAATCATCAGTGCGGGATTTACTGTCATATTAAGTTCCTCCGTTAAATTTGTGGTTTAGTTGTTAATGACGACATCTTATTCACTTTGTTTGCTCGAGCTTTCCATTGTGCGGCACGATCCATTCTAGATTTAACCTTAGCATCAATCAATTTACCATAGGCGTTCTTTTGGAATTTCTGCAACATTTGAGGTGTTACTTTATTCTTACCGTAAATCTTTTCAAGAATCTTATAGTCAGCAGGACCATTGAGAGCTTGAGTATCTTTATATGATTTGATCGCAGCTTGATCTCTCCAGTCATCTTTTCGTTCCTGATCGGTAGCGACATCTAGTGGTTGCATTTCTCGTCCTTCGATATCCGCACGATTCTTACGCCATTTCATACCCTTTTTACCGTAGTGTTTGATTACGCTTTGTGAATCGTCAATTGCTGTATATGCCATATTTAGTTTCCTCCCGCTTCAGTTGTTGCTTTCTTAAAGTCGTTCGGGTTAAGATGAACGACGTCTTGCCACTTTAAAATTTCTACGATCCCGTTTTTGTGATAATCTGAGAACAGTTTGTAGATATCAGCGGTATCTTTAGGGATTGTGAGAGCTTTATTCACAGTAACCATAGCATATTCACCTTCCCAACCCTCAGCTTCGTAATTAGGGATACGAAGTTTGATTTGAGATCCTGGGAAATATGATTCACCAAGTTCTCCTTCTTTAAGGTATTGGATAAGGGTTGCGAATTGGTTGTCGTAAATAAATGGAGAGCGCAAATTGACATCTAGCAAAGTAGACATCAAAGTGTGCTCATTACGATATTGAAGATCTTGAATAAGGTACTTACCAATCTCTTCGTCAGTTTGTTGCTTCATATCTTCTGTTAAGACATAAGGATATTCGTAGCGGAAATATGGATTGTTATCCACAACCGCTACCTTAGTCCCTTCTTCATCTTCGAAGCGTTCTAGTTTAAACATAAATTAACCTCGTTATCTAGTAATTTGGTCTGGCCACGGATCGTCCGTGGTATAAGTCATAGTTGTAAATCGAATATCTCCAATATCACGATCTGTTGGTACGTCGTTCAGGAATTGCAAGCGCACTTGTCTAGAATCGGTCACACCGCCAACGTAGAATGTACCGTAAGGAACACCTTTATCGTTTGTCATATTTCCCAGTTTAGAACCTGTAGGGACAAACCCGTCTTTAAGACCTCCTTGAGGAATGATAGTTACAAATTTGTTACGGTCTGACGGGTGATCCGCATATCCAGCAGCCCCTCTTCGTTTGATACCGAACCAACCCCAAGACAATCCACCCCAAGTGAGTTCGACAGTAGAGTTGACACGACGGAATGTCAATACCGCACCATTTAAAGGAGAACCTGTCATCGGCATTTTAACCGCTCCAGTATCACCATATAACACACGCCAACAATTTCGTGCTTGATTACGATCCGCGTTCTCAGCATACATCTGAGTCTTGATCCATTTCAATGCACCATTCTTACGAAGTCGGTCGACGTATACAGATCCGATTGGGATATCCTTAAGAGTTGTGATGTTATCACCGTCATATGGGTAATTATCACCGAATACAGTATCTACATCATTACCCGCAACAATTGTAGTACCACTACCAGATCCACCGTTTACGGCTTTGATAGCCTCAGTCATCCGTGATGTAGTCACAAATGGATCTCCACCATTACGAAGTTTATCATCAACCACAGCATCAATACCAAGAGCTAAGTGTTGGTTCTTGATATTGGTTGTCATTTGGGTTAGAAGATTTTCGTATGTTGGGAAAATAGCATACAAGTCATTTAGTTTCTTGTATTCTGATGGGATTTCCACAGTAGGAGCGGGCTTGTTTTCAAGAGTTGTAACTCGACCATCAACATCACTAACTTGAGATTGCAAACCAGTCAAATCACCTTTTACTTGGTTTAGTTCTGGCTTAGTCGCAAAGTTAGTTGTGTCAATAGTAGCAGATTCTCCAGGAGGGCCGGCAGGACCCGCTGGTCCCACAGGACCTGGTTGACCATCTTCACCTTTAGGGCCACGTTCGCCAGGTTCTCCTTTATCCCCCTTAGGACCCGGAGGTCCAGGAGGGCCTTGGATACCTTGTTCACCCTGAGGACCAGGTTGACCATCTTCACCCTTAGGGCCTGGAGTACTTGAGCCACCAACTCCTTGTTTTTTGATTTCTTCGATTTCTAACTTGGCGGTACCAATTTTACCTTCTAGAAGTCCCAAAGTTGACCGAAGTTGATTAACCTCAGAAACGCTAGGGCCTGGCGCTGGAAGTCTTAATACTACATTCGCGCCATTATATAAAGTTGTTCCACCATCAATATCATCGATCACTCGAAAGTCAACATCTTTAACAAATTCATCTAGTTTACCAGCAGTCTTAATATCGTCCCAAATAGTGGTAACATAAGAATCGTCCTTCTTAAGAATAGTTGTAATATCTTGAGAAGTAAGTTGATCCTTCAGTGTCTTCAAGATCGCCTCAGAAATACTAGCAGATAACTTCTGCTCAATACCTTCTAATTTGGTGTTGATACCAGAAATGCCAGTAGTATTTTCCTCAATCTTGGCAGATAATTCTGTCTTGACAGTATCAGCGTATCCGTGAGTATCCACACCAGCAATAGCTCGTTGGACAATAGGATTAATGAATTCCTCCGATTGAAGTTTAGTGTTAATCGCAGATGTCACACTATCCACGATTGTTTGACGTTCCGCAGTGAATTTAGTCTCAACCAATCCTGTCAGATCCAATTTAAGCTGAGGAATGTCGACGGCATTAACAATCTCGGCTTTAATTTGCTCTGTTTTGGTGTTGAACTCACTAAGGATATTCGTCTTAATTGTATCCACGTCAATACCAGCAACTTTAGATTCGACGGCTTGAATCTTACTGTCCTGATTTTGCACGGATTTTGATTGTTCTTCTTGGATCTTGTCGATCTTAGCTGTTACAGCCGTAAGAACATCAGATTGGATCTTAGCGGTGTCGATAGACTTGATCACACGATTGAAAATGTCATTCTTAAGAGCAACAGTATCAATTTCAACCCCATCTTTGTCTGATAGTCCAGATTTAGCAATAACTTTGTCAATGACACTCCGCAAGAAATCAGTATTCACTACGTCGGATCCCACCTCGACGTAAATATCACCGTTTGTATGGAAGTCACGGACAAATAAGTACTTATCTGCGCCTGTATAACCACGGTCAGCTCCGTCTTCGTCCTTTGGAGAATATACATCGAACTTGACAGTGATTGGTTCAGATAAGAATGACGATTTAGGGACAACGATTTTAGCGTAGCCCGTATAATTAATTAAATTATTAGGAATTTCAAGATTTAGACACCCAGTAGTAGGTTCAAATTTAGCTTGAATTTCCTCAGAAGTATCATGTGATGTCCTAAACAAGACACCGGAGATAACCTCTGTATCCCCGGCACCCGGCTCGGCAAATTTGATACTTAAGCTGCGATCTGTACCGTCGTCAACGATAGTCACAGGCGTATCTAAATATCGCATTTAAATCCTCCTTGTGTTATTGTGTAGGAGTGTTCTCCTTAGCGAATGGATATGACAAGGCAATTCCGTTTTGTCCGAAATATCCGTTTTCTTTGAATTCAGAAGCAGGTTGTCCAGCATATGTGAATTCACGGTTTGCTTGCACGATGACAAGTTTACCTTCGCCATCAACCTCAGTATGACTTGGGTCATTGACTGTGAAGATGTCTTGGGCTTTGATTTTCATGCCATCGGTAGCAGCAGGGAGTTGTTCAGCAAATTGTTTGTAGACAACGCCATATTTGACACCCTCGCTCATTACTGTGTTGAGAACAACAGTATGAGTTAGCTTGTTGATCTTTTCAATGGCTTCTGCGTTACTGTTGGATTTCGTATTCGCATTATCAATCTCCTTAACAATTTCTTGTTGCGCAAACTCTGAGAAATTCGTGTAGAACTCCTGACGCTTAATTTGACGCAACAGATCATCATGGTCTTTCGATGTTTGGTCACCATTAAGAACATAATCCATCACAGCGAAATATGGGCTTTCCTGTTTGATAGATACCACAGTTCCAATGACAGCACCATCAGAACCATAGCGAGGATATACGTTTGTTACTTTGTATTCACCATAAATACCCATTATTTATTTTCCTCCGTAGTGTGTGGATCTGGTTCACCTTCTAGCTTACGCAGATCTTCTGTAAGTTCATAGTTCTTTTCGAGTAAAGCATTGTACTCTTTTCTGAGTTCCTCTTTTTCCTCGATAAGTTTTTTGTGTTCTTCTTGAAGTTTGTTATACTCCTCAAGATAGAATTTGGCTTGTGCAGTAAGCAAAGCATTATTTTGTGAAACATTCAATAACGTGTTTGATAACTCGTCAAAAGATGCTTTATATAATTGTTCGTCGTTCATTCGTTCTCCTATTTAAAATGGTATTTATTTAACACACCACGAATATGTGTTTGTGTAGATCCGTCTTTTAGATTCCATCCATATCGGGCAATAATCCCAAAGCAAGTTAACAAGTCCCATAAATAACCGCCTGCATTGGTAGCTCCAGGCCCTAAGTATAAGTTATCTGTATAAACTCCCATAAAGTGTTTATCGCCACGACCCAAATAGTGTTTTACGCCCTTCTCATTCATAGGGATTAAAAACGTACCCCCGTCTTGAGTATTGTTGTGTAAAACCCACGGGCTACGATATTGTCCATTTGCATAGAAAATTATACGGTCCGAAACCACTTCAAAAAGCTCTTCAGTATGACCATTTCCCGATCCGGACCAAAGTCGTAGACCAGAAAATGTCTCATTGTTGGTATTTTCAGATTTATCATGGTTCGTGCCCAATACAATCATAGCGGCTTTATTATCCCTGAATCTCTCGGCAACAAATCCACTTCGTGTCATTTTTAAGAATTGTGATGAACTTGTTTCGTCAATTCTTCGAATGGTACCCGTGTTAGAATATAAATTCAAAGTACCATTATCCAAATCAAATACAGTAGCATCATTTAATGCTCGTAATTCGCCACCTCTAACCCTAGCAGCACTCATTGTACCAGAAACAATATTGTTTGCGTCAATGTTAATAACCTTTACTATGGCTGCATTTAACTCACCAGCAGTAATCTTCCGAGCATTGAGATCCTCAATCCAACTCTCTTTGATAAAAGCCGTGCCGTTAGCAATGACATCACCATCCAACACAATGCTTTTACCTTTGAGTCGTAGTCCTGAGCGATCTGCATTGATCGCTGTGATTACATCTTTAGGGCCGGAGAGAGTTAATGCCCAGGCATCATTCTTCTGAGATATGACTGTTGAGGATACACCGCCGGAGGGTTTGTACCGTCCAACAGTTTCTCCACGTACTAGCATGATTTCCTTAACGCCAATTCGGCCTTCGCCAGTTAATTTGATACGGAATGAGAATCGGCCATTATATCCGTTGACATTATCGAATATGTGCTGACCAACTACACTAAATGTGTCTTTGGTGTAAGTTTGATATTGATATCCGGGTTGTGCGGTTAGACCTTTAGTATATACCGGTGTTCCGTTGTTATCGATGATTTGCAATTCGACATTCATATCTTTATTGCCTCGATAAACACCCGTTGCGTCCATGTGGTATTTACAATAGAATGTATACTTATCACCATCTTCCATTTTGTCTATCACCAGAGGTAATGACACAAATGCGGAATTGTTTGAATATGTCCCATCGTAACTGCCTTTAGAAAAATAGAAATACTCTGCACTTCCGTAATTTCCAGGTCTTGCAGATATAGTATATCCGTCAACTCCATTAGTAAAGCCACTTAATTTTGCGGATAAGAATGTATCCGTATCGACAATCAAGTTATCTGTGGATTGTGATGCATTAGTGATAACAGTTTTGATTTCATCACTGTTTTGGATTAGCTGGGAAATAGACGTGGTAATACCGTTTTGAGTAGTACCAAGAGTACGTTTGTAGGTATCTACGGTCTGCAAGACTTCTTGGAATTTCTCACTTGAATCGAGATCTATGTCCTCATATGCCGGAGCATAATCCGTCCATAAGTCTCCATCCCACATCATCGCATCTTTAATATCGATAGAAAGATTAGTCCCTGCGGCTTTATCACCGACGTCGATACGGAATCTAATTTGCATACCATTATTTAGAGAATTCTCAGAGATATTAAACCAACCAATTTTGGTTTTGTATGTGTCTGACGTAGAAACATCCCATTCATCTTTGTTGTATTCTCGTGGTAATCCGAATGTGTTAGACCCATTAATCCATTGAATGTACCCTGTACCACTATAAACCTCAGGAGATACCCGCATACTTGTGATACCAGGAGTGGTTGTACGAGTCTTGAATTGGATATTCATACGGTCACCGACTTTGTACCCACGTTCTTTGAGGGTCTTTTTGTCAATAAACCAATATCCATTAAGAATATTCCAGGCATTATTACCTTGTGTGTTTTTAAGAGGTCCGTTGAAATGGATTTCAGTCTTAGTCCCGGCTAGGAAGTTACGACTACCGTATTTCTTAGGAATCTTTTGGTCAATAACTGAGGTTAATTCGGTCTTGATTTTACCAGCTTCCTGAGTAACACGAGTAGCAATATCAGTAGTACGGGCGTAGTCTACTAGTCTAGTGTTGATTTGGGTTTGGATTTTACCGTCAACTTGACTGAATTGAGTATCAGTGTATTGTTTAGCATTAGATATAGCACTAGGGATGGCATTGCTTGATAAATTCGCAATACCAATTTGAGCCGCCTCGTTAACAGAGTTGATCTGAGATCTTAGTCCATTCTCGGATTGAGTGATTGCTGAGGATACAGCAGATGTGATCTTACCATCCACATCTCGAGTAACCTTGTCGACCGAAGTCTTGATACCGTCAATCTTAGCAGTTAAGTTTGTCTCAACAGCAGTAACTTTCCCACTGACTGTATCCAAATCCGTACGAGATACCTTAGCAGAAATTGAGTCTTTGATAACCTTCAGTTCCGCAGCGGTGCTTGTCGCATTGCCATCAACCTTCTTCTCTAGGTTTTGTGCAGCGATTTTGATCTCGTTGGCTTTCTGGTCTATGGAGGTTGAAACCTTGCTGATCTGTCCATCAACCGTTGACTTGTATTGGCTTATAGCAGTGGAAATCTTGTTTGGAACCAGATTTAGTTCTGCTTTAGCACTTTCAATCTGGCCATCGAGATGGTTTACTGTTTCTTGATCAGCTTTAGCAGCCAATCCAGTATTGAGATGTTGGATCTCAGTGGAGTTTGTGGTGACTCGACCCTCAGTGTCGGTAATCCTTCTTTTCATAGATGCTAAATCACCGTCAACAGTAGATTTGTAGTTCTTCCACTTCTGCTCTCCATCAGCAGCACTAGGTACCCAGCCGGTAGCTTTAGTACCTTCTTCGACTTTCCACTTGTATGTGTATAAGTTTGTGCCATCTCGTAGACCGGTTTCACGGATTTGTAATTGGATAGTGTTATTACCAAGATTAGGATATGTCACGGTCACATACTTCTCAGTCCCAGGTGGGACATTAAAAATGGCATTACCTTTAGTTGGCGCCAAGTCTTCCCCATCGACAGTAACTTTAGTGTCGGAAAAGTATGGCGTTAGTTGAATTTTACCATTATTCGTGCTTGTGTTTTTAACAAAGAATGACCAAGTATAAGGTATTGTATAACTTTTGGGAGTAAACGGCATGTAGAAATAGTTGTTGTAAGGCATTCCTGAGATTTCGTCAATTAATATGTTACGAGCTCCTAGGATTTGGCCGTTTTGGATACCTCCGCCGCCTTGGACAACATTCCAATCAGTATCATGGCCACCATTCATCTCCAATGTACCATCAAGTAAGTTAGGATTTCCTGGTTTGATTCGTTCTAATTGGGAAGCTAGCTGATCCTTAATATCGCCGACCTTGACATTGATATCATCGTCGATTTTCTTAAGCTTTTCGTCAAGCTCATTCTGGATTGGAGTAAGATCTGGCCGCCATCTCTTCTCGGCATCAGCAAGAGCAGCATTAACAGTCGCTTGCACGTTGGCATTGATATCCTGTTTGGCTGAGTTAATGGCATCATTAACTTTGTCAGTTACCTTCTGTCCAAAGTTAGCGTCAATGACAAGAACCCATTGTTCTCCGTCGAAACGCCACATCTCAACTTCACCCTCACCACCAACAGGTTTAAACCACAAGTCGTCTTTAGATACCTTCTCACGAGGAGGTTCCTCAGGACCATAGAAGTTTTTGTTCTTGTTGTTGGCACTGGTTAGGATTGTATGGATCAATCCGTCCTTCTCTCCGTAGAGAGCATTGTTGACGATCTTGTTTGTCAAGTCTTGCCATTGGGCTTTCTGTTGATCGGCCAAGCTAGCTCGACCAGACCCACTGGAACTTGCCTCGATTTTGATGATTCGCTCCCTAAGAGCATCATACACAATCTTACGGACTTTGACAGTAACGTCACAGTCAATCTTAGGCACATAGACATCAACTGTATCACAAAGTTGGATCTTCTCCAACGCTTGAATGATCCGACGATCCCATTCGGTAGAGTCTTGTAGCGGAATCATCTCCACTTCAACACTCAAATCTGGTTTATCGGCATCTTTGTTTTTAGATGTGAAATATGATTGTGCTTTAGCAGTGACTTGAGCTGGTGTAGGAGCTTTCTTCTTGGTTTCTTCGCCCTCTTTATGGGTTGAAGAGTCATTAAACTCCGAGCTCAAATCAAGAGGTACAATGCGTTTGACGAAATAATCGTCATAGTGTGGTGACTTGATAATATCTCCGTAAATTACTTGTTCTGGTTCATTCTCACCATCAGGAGTGAATGTCACATAAGGTAAAATACGAGTGAATTTACCAGCCATAGACGATTTAACTTTAACATTCTTAAGATTCTTGCGTGGACGAATGGTTGTGACGTGGTCTTTACCACGTTTGGAGTATAAATAAATCGTATTGTTAGTACGTTTAATTTCTCCTCCCCAAGTGTCAATAAACGATCCTTCTTCTCCGGCAATAGCATTCAACACATTACGGATATCCATGTTTGTATCTTTTGCTGTTTGAATATCGGAGATGAAATTGTATTCAATAGGATCGACTGCAACACGTTTGAGTTGTTCCCAAGCGCCAGACGGTGTAGCAGATTTAATAGATAAAGGCTTGATAATATTACCAGACAATTCATCAGTCTTGGTAACGGCCTTTACAGTGATTTCATTTGAATCAACCTCTTTCTCAACTTCGTAAATACGAAATGCGTGAGGTTCATCATAGTCGTTTGGCTTAACCAAAATATAACGGTTTTGAGTGAGCGCGTTGGCCCACTCTCCACCGACAGGATATTTTAGTTCAAGCTCAAATTCTGCATTACGAACTTCAGTGACTTCGGCAGATATAGCATCGTGCAGGATACCCATACCATTAGTATCGAAGACCCGTTCGTTCTGTTCATATAAAGTTGGTCTCAAACTAATACCCTCCAATTAGGAGTCAGAGTTATTGTAGCTGGAGCGGTGCCCTTAGTGGCTGTGAAATATACCCGGTTAGTCCGGAGATCATTTCCTGGCTCAAGTTTAAAGAACTCTTTCCCCACAGTATTGTTGTTTTTGTTTGTGATCGTGGATCCTGACTTAGAATATACAATATACCGAGCACTATCAATGATGATTGTCTCGTTTTGCATATCCTTAATTGTCATAGCAGTGGATCCAATAGAAATTTTCAAGTTACCCGTAACTCCAGAGAACTGTATAGTAGGTCTGGAGAAATATAAATTAGGATTATCAATCACATCGCCAGAGTTAACAACTCGGGGTTGATTGTCCACATTATATTTAAACGGCTGACATTTAAGTTTCACTTTGAATGAAATACATCCTTGATAGAAGTATTTGTTTTCATAAGTGATTTCTGTCATGATAACTTTGTAAATATGACTTTGATCGAAATATGGAATGAAGTCAATCCAGTTACCAACCCCATTGTTAAATAGAAAATTGATTCTATTACGGGCTAGTGAAATATCTCGATCTGAGTCATTATGACTTCGTCCGTCATAGAAACAACTTAGCTCGAATTCGGTTGGCTCATAACCTTCATCGTCAAAAGCCAACTCTCCTTCGTAGCCATTTGGTGACTCGAAAGTCACACGTCGTTTAGGTGTTTCTATATCTGGGCGATCTTGGATAAATACATGATAATCTTCAGACTTGTATCCGTTAATCATGAAATATCCAGGCTTTAAAGGCATCACCATAATACTTCTTCACCTTTCCCTCGACGAGCTTGATCGTCAAAGTCCTTAATATGTTGTTGAATTTCTCTAGCAAGTTGTTTGCCGTCAACTGGTTTACCACCGTTGTCCACTTTAACAGTAATAGAGTATTCTTTATTAGAGTTGTCGTAGACATTAGTGTTGGTTGATTGCAATGAACTTGGAACACCAGAATATGCTGGTTGTGGAACATTAGTCGCATCGACGCCGATTCCCCGTAGAATGTTGCCATTTTGAAGTTTGTCAAGATTGGTAGTATCGACTACAGGAGTGATGGTTGGTTTGTAGTCCATGTCAGCGAGCGAGTCGTCTAACAATTGACCAACACTATTAACAGCGTCACTAACAGCAGTTGCCATTGAATTTGCGTGGTCAATAGCGTTACCACCGACTTCGCTAAATGCATCGCCGAATGTCTTAGACATCTTAGCGATAGACTTAGGCATTTCTTTAGCAATACCCATAGCAACCCCTTGAGGGATATACTTACCGACACCTTTTGCAAACAATCTAGATGGAGAGCGGATATCTGCCTTAGCTCTAGCCGCTCTATGAGCTTGTTCAACGATAGCATTAGTCGCAGCGATAACAGAACCTAAATGAGCTCTAATACCAGCGGCAACCCCTTGAGAAATCATCGAACCAACGTACACACCACCAGCATGAGCTACACCAGCAGCGGATCTAACTCCGTTTGCGGCTTGCATCATACCAGTCAAGATTGTGATATTAAGCAACGCCATTGCCATACGCATAGCAGAAACCATTTGAGTTCCAAGTTGGAGCATGGTTGCGTGCATCATTGCACTTGAGCTACGGATTTGGTTGGCCATTTGCATCATAGCTGTCATGATTGTCATCTGCATCGTCATAAATGCCATTTGCATCGATGCTCTCATCATGTTTAGAGACATGTTCATTTGAGCATTGATTTGTGACATAGATGAAGAAATAGCTTGAGCAATTCTAGACATAGACGCGGCCATAGCTGTCGCTGCTTGGTTCATCGAGTTCTGTATAGATTGGACAACGCCCATCATACCAGTCATTACGGTTGTACGTACTAATGCCATAGATGTAGCGGCACTAACGCCCATCATAGCAAATCCTCTAGCCATACCAGCGGCTGCTTGAGCCATACCGGTAGATACAACAGTAGAAACCGAAGCCATATTCGTACGGATAGCATTTACGACGCTCATCATTCCAAGGTTAACAGCCATAACAACGGTCGTCATTGACGTCGCAGCAGCCATACCCATCATAGCAAATCCTTGTTGCAATGCTGCACGAGCTTGGTTCATACCATTATTCACGGCATTAACGACCAAAGTCATTGCCATAGTCATAGCAGTACCTAATACAGCAAATGATGCAGTAGATCCAGCAGCACTAGCTCCAAATTGCGCAAGAGCAGTTCTTGCTTGGTTCATAGCATTACCGAATGCCGTTGTGCCGTTAGAAATAGATGAGAATGCATTACCGAGATTGGTAACTGCAGATCCTGTTGTAGTAAATATCATTCCTAGAGATGACATTGAAGCTGTAATAGCCATTGCTCTACCCATAAATTGAGTGAGCGTACTTGCGATTTTCTCAAGACCAGCGGCTAATACAGTAATACCAGGAACCGCGCCCATTGAGGATTGACTAATGCTAGATAATGCACTAGCAACGCCCTTAATATTACTTGCCATACCACTTGATGAAGATTTGATCTTCTCTGACGAGGAAGCAAATTTCTCAAGAGCAGAAGCTGCACTAGGAGCTGCAGATGAGGCCGTCTTAAGGGCGGAAGCAATATCTTTGATAGCACCTCCAGAATCCTTACGAGTACTCATCTTGTACATAACAGTATCAAGTTTATCCAAGTCTGCACGAAAACCGTTTAGGTTACCAGTATATGATGCTCCACCCAATAGAGCTACAGCACCAGATACCGCAGTGATAGCTGCAGCGGCTTTGAATCCATGATCAGCAATAGGCTTCATACCTTTACCCATCAATTCGATACCTTTACCTACGTCTTTGAACGCTTTACCGACAGCTTCGATAATTCCCTTGATAGCATTACCAACGGAATCAACAATCTTAGAGGCACCATTCATTACGTGCTCGATACCTTTACCGAATCCTTCAGCAAATTTACCAGCACCTTCAAATGCTTTACCGACTCCCTCAAGAGCAGATTTAATAGCACCACCGATCGATTCAACTACAGAAGATACCCCTTGTAGAGCCGATTGGATACCTTGTCCTACTCCTTGAGCGGCAGTACCAATTCCTTCAAATGCAGCTTTAATAGCTCCACCAATAGATTCTACCACAGAAGCAACGCCTTGTAGAGCTGCTTGGATACCTTGTCCAATTCCGACAAATACGTTCTTAAGTGCTTCACCAACTGATCGGATAACATTAGCGAAAGCGTTGATTGCTCCAACGATACCTTGCATTACTGAATTAACAATAGACGCAATAGATTGGAATACAGATTGTATAGTCTGTCCAACAATCTGGAATATAGAAACTAATCCGTTAACAACGTTTGTGATTGTCTGTCCGACAGTTTGGAAAATAACAACTAGGTCGTTTGCTACTACTTGAATAGTTTGGAATAAGGTAATAAATACCGGAGCCAAAGCTTCAACAACTTGTGCGATGGATTGGACAATCGCAATAATAGCGTCCGCAAGAGAACGAATAATAACTGCTAAAGACTCAAATAATACTTTGAGAGCATCCATCAATGGTGTGAATATTGGTTCGATTGCTGTCGCCAATTCACTTAATGCTCCTAAAATAAAGTCTTTAACTGGGGTCAAGACTTCCACAAGTTTGTTAAGAATAGGCCCGACCAATTCACCAATAACAGTTAAGACAATATCGGATACAATCTTCAACAGATCTGTAACCGCTTTGATAATTTGATCTCGGTATTTCATCAAACCATCCGCAAACGATTGAATAAATTTAACAGCGATCTGGATACCGACATCCACTAAAGTTCCAATGTTGTCAATTAGAGCTTTACCAATCTCGACTATCAATTTAACAGCCGAAGATACCAATTGCGGTATAGACTCTGTAAATCCTTGTAGCAATCCGATAACGAGTTTAATACCAAACTGCACCATATCCGGAATTAATACAATTAGTCCTTTAATGGCTGTTCGGATAATCTTGATTAAAGACGTTAGCATAGACGGAGCGCGCTCAGCCAAAGATTTAAGCAAAGCATCTAATGCTTCGACCAAACCTTTCAATATAGCGGGTCCTGTCGCTGCTAACTCTTTCAAAGCAGTAATAATAAGACCTATACCGACACCGGCTAGTGCCAAACCAGCACCAATACCAACTGCAGCGATGCCAAGAGCGATTAAAGCCCCAGATAACATTAGAAGACCGGCCCCAACAACTTGAGCTATTGCCGCGGCTGCTAATACTATTCCTAGAGAAACTGCTAAAGCTATCAATGCAGCAGCAATTTTAGACATTGGTATAGTGCTTAATATCTTCAAAGGTACTGATAATGCTATCAATGCCACAGACATTATTAATAATGATCCTGCTCCGACAACACCGCCACCACCTAGAGATGCCATTACTGCTGCAACCACAGTTAGAGCGCCTAATGTGGCAATTAATGCAGTTAACGCTGTTGTAAGATTTTTCCATGGTATCATAGAAAGTGTCAATAATGTATTACCTATTTGAGACAATACCGGAACTAACGCCAATAAAAGTATTGCAGCTCCGATTGAGCTGGATACTGGACCAGAAAGATTTGTAATAGCTACAGTGACTGCGCTCAATTGTAAGAATATCAAACCAAGTGCTGTTAGAGCACCAGGAAGTCTTTCTGGATTAATATTGGCGATATCTTGTAGAGCTTTAACAACGTCTTTTACAGTCTTAGCGAAAGTAAGAAGCGTGAATAAAGCACTAAGATTTACTTTTGCTCCACGTAAAGAATGCGTCGCTAATACAAGAAGTCCCATTACAGATGCTAATGCTTGTAATGAGCTCTCTAATCGCCATGGGTTCATATCAGCAATTTCGGTTAAAGCATTAACTAACACTTTGACACTCAAAGTGAATGAAATAAGGCTTAACAATGCCGATAAGTTAACTTTAGCGCCTCTAAGTGCATGCATTGACAACACTAGAAGTCCAAATATAGATGCCATTGCTTCTACTGCAGGAATTAATCTATCAGGTTGGACATTGGCCAGTTTCTCAACACATTTAACCAATACAAATACCATTGTGGTAAATGTTATTAGACCCGCAAGCGTAGTCAGTTTTATCTTAACACCGCGAAGTAAATGCATAACAGATACAAGCTCTAAAATAAGAACTGTAATCTGTTCCATCGCTTTCGCAGATCTGTCAGGATTAAGCTTGGTTAGTTTCTCAAGTGTCATAACCAGCAGATAAATAGTTCCGGCGAATGTTATCATTCCGAACATGTTGCTGATTTTGATTTTGACGCCATTCATCACTTTCATGCTAAGAGCCAAAGCACCCATAAGACTTACAACTCCAATCAATGATGTTTTGATTTGGTCCATGTTGTAATCTTTGAGTTTATCCATAGCTCCAACAAGTAATCTAATAGCCAAAACGAATCCTATCATTGAAAGGACTCCAGTTTGGACTTTCTTTCCGCCTTCGAGCAATTTCATAGCTCCAACAAGAATGAGGGTGGCCGCAGCAATACCTCTAACAGCAACGTCGAGTTGATTAGTATCTAGATCTGCCAGTTTCTTCATAGCGCCAGCTAGAATACGAATACCAATAGCGAAACCGATCATGCTTACAGCAGTTCCTGGAGGTATCTTATCAATCTTGGATAATCGTTTCATAGCGGCGGTTAGAATATAGCTGAGTGAAGCTATGGCCGAACCTGAACGTACCAAATCTTCGGTAGACATGCCAGCAAGCATTTTAAGAGATAAAGCCAAAATCATCAAAGCTGAAGCAATCATTAATAATGATCCAGCTTTAACCGCTCCAGTAAACGATTGTAAAGACTCTTTTACGCCGTCCAATACTTCGGATACTTTAGACACCATCTCTTTACCATTATTGACAAAATCCTTGAACATGTCCATGATTTCGCCGAATGGTCCACCGCCACCCTTCTTATTCTTAATGGACTTGAAGATTTTAAGTCCTGCCCATCCAGCAAACGCTGCTTTAAGCATATCGCTAAACGACATCTTTCTAATTGTGTCAGCCAATGATTTAGATGCGGAACTAACTACGGATTTAATTTTATCAAATCCCTTTTTGATTCCGGCGGCTATTTTATCGCCCCATCCGGTATCAACCGATTTATCACCAAACATATTCTTGAACGGATTTTCGAATTTCAAGTTCTTCAGAGAACCAAAGACTTTTGAAATAATTCCGACAAATCCTTTTAACAATCCAGCAACAAATGTTATTGCCGTACCGATCGCTTTAAATACACCAGTAATCTTAATACCTTGACTTTCAAGAGATTTACCAGTCATAAGAGAAAATGACAGCGCACTAACAAAATTAGCAATTGCTCCAGTTGCTTTTTCAATCCATCCAGCTAATGACTTAAACCATCCTAAACTATTAGATAAACCGTTTAAAGTATTAACGGATCCAAATAGTTTCATAAAAGCAGTAACAAGTATGTTTACAACAGCGCTTATCGTTTTGAATACATTGGATAACGATGCGCCAAGAGATTGCATTCCGGCCATCAAATTAGTATTAAATCTAAGTGCAGAAAAGAAATTGGCCAATACAGCAACAACAGAATTTATTGCTGCTATAAATGACATTGCTCCAGTACCGAACTGCATGAAACCTTTGATGAATCTTCCGAACATACTCATTATCAACGATATAGCATTACCAAATAATCGTCCAACATTTCCAAATAGCATAAACAATACTCTAGATTGGGCTAGTTTTTGAGTGAAATTTTCAACTGCTTTGGTAACATTATATAATGATTGACCAACTGTTTTAAAGTCGCCAAATGCGCTTCGATATCCTTCTCGGAATTTTGTTAGTGCTTTAAAGACAATTTCAAAACTGTTCTTAATTATATTAAAGAACGATGCTTGACCACCTAAATCTTTCCATGTCTTCAATACAGCATTTCGGAAATTACCCAAGCTACGATCCATATCGAGAATAGCATCATGATATGTTCCTTGTGCGTCATCGAAATAATTACCAACAATTTTACCAACTTCGGTCCAAAGACCTTTGGCTTCTTCATATCCACCAAATAAGTATTCCCATGAAGTAGCCCATCCAGAACCAATAGCTTCTTGGACAGTATCTACCAATTGACCAAATGATTTGATCTGAGTTGCCGCGTTAAGCATTTGCTCATCGACGGAGAATTCTTTCAAAGTGTTAATAAGAACTTCTGAAGTCAACCAACCGTCTTTCAAGGAATCCCGGAAAGATTTAGTCATATCACGAGCATGTCCCATCTTTTCGGCCATTTCGGTCAAACGGTCTTGGAATAACTTACCACCCATACCAGCATTTACTACGGAGTTCCAGTCCTGAAGACCTACTTTACCAGAAGCTAATGCTTGAGATAATTGGTACATCGCAGTAGATGCTTGTTGAGTATTTGATCCGGATGCTGCGGCCAAGTTAGAAATACCCTTGATCGCTACAGCGGAATCTTCCAAGCCAACACCCGCTGCAGTAAACGTACCGATATTCTTGGTCATATCTTTGAATGAGTAAATGGTTTTATCGGCGTATTCGTTCAAGTCTTCCAAAGTCTTGGAAGTCATACGCATACGCTTAGATTGATCCGGAATTTCCCATTCAGTATTCGTCATGATCGTTTGAACGGATCCAAGTTTTTCGTTGTATTCGTTCAGACCATCCATTGGGCCTTTAAAGAATTTAGCACCAAAGCTAATGGCTTTCTGCATCATGTTACCCATAACGATACCCATTGCAACATCCATAGCATTAAGGGATCCTTTTACGGAGTCCGCTGCTCTAGAAAATGCTCCGGTAAGTGGGTTGAGGTTAATACCGGATGCTTTAGCATTTAGTCCATCAATAGACTTAATCGAGTTTGTGAACCCCTGGTGATTATCCGCCTTTTGGAAAATACCCTTCAACCGAGATAAAATACTTGATGTTTTAGACGTTCTATCAGCAACATCGGTATTCATCTGATCAATAGATTTGGCAGCGCCTGACATGTTAATGTTATCAGTGCTACGACTAAAAATATTCTTTAAGCGAGATAATAAACCTTGGGATTTTGTTGTTGAATTTGATACTGCTTCTGGAATAGCGTTCATCTCTTTAGCAATATTCTTAGACGCGTTTCCGCCATTAATCTTAGAGAATGCCGCTTTAAGTTTATCCAGAGCAGATATTGTGTCTTGAGTGTTCTTAGTAAAACCTTTATTGTCTAAGGTTACCTTGGCGACTTTCTCATCAACATATCCTGCCATTTATTGCCTCCTATTTAAGGTAATCGGTTAAAACCCTGTTTATAGCTGATTTGTATGCGGAATCAATAGCTTTATCGATGTATGGGTGTGGAGGAACATATCCTCCTGTACCCGTACCGTGTCCATAATGAATCAGAATAGCAATGTTTTTACCTTTGTTAATGTTTGTATTAAAGATTTCGAGTTCTTCGCCTCGACCCGTTTTGGATATACGATACCCCCATGCCGAAGCAGTTGCTCCAGATCTGGCGGGTGTAGCAGCTCTGAGTGCTTCCACAAGAGCCTTACCTAATTGATCTAAAGATACTCGTCTATCTTTCTTAAGATATCTTTCGAGATTATTAAAATCTCCACTCACCGAAATTTTCATTTACGGGCCTTCTTACCATACTTCTTGTTGTATTCCTCATCATTCTTACGAACATCATTATTGTTTCTATGAGAAGAATACGCTGCTAACCCGGCAACAGCTGTACTGAATCCGGCAACTTTACCAGCATTATTTTGAACCGATAAAATTTTCATAGTCTTGTCATAATCTTTTTCTATTGTGTCATTAGTTAAGATTTTCTTACTAGCAACTTTTAGGTTCTTATGATCAAAGAATATGGTCGGATTCTTTGTTCTATATCCGGAGTATTTCTTATCGTTAATATCATTAAGCCCATCGTATCCTTTTTTCTTAAGAGACGAATAGAACTTATCGATATTTTTCTTATATGTTTCATTATGTCCTCTGGCAACTAATCCAACATTAAAATTATTATACTTGCTTTTGGATTTATTAACCTGCGAAGCTATTTCATCAGCTACTGAACGGAATTCTGAGTCGGTCTTATAAAGCTTTTTAAAAGATTTTTTAGCGGCTCTATTAGGAGCTATCTTAACATCTTTAACAGCCTTGAATTTATAAATATTGTCGTGATCTCCCAACCCATAGTCATCCCCGTAAAAAGCTCGTCGCATTTTTCTTTGCATTCCATACATGCCACGATACTTAACTTTATCATTTTTTCGATAAGCGCCATAAACGGGTCTAGATGTGTCAATTTTAGACGCAGCATTAACAGAGTCGAACGTCTTTCCCTTCTTGAGAGTTCTACCGATAAAGTCATCTTGGATTTTGTTTTTGAGCATATATCCCGCAACGGCGGCACCAGCAGCGCCGACAGCGCCCAATGCGATTTTCTCATTCCGAAGACGTTTAGCAAGTTTCTGTTTAACTTGATCTTCGTTGTATCCCAATTTTCGGTATTTGTATTCTAAATTTTGGACATGATTGTCTCTCAATCGTTTGCCCCATTTCATACCTTTGACACCGAAGTGTTGGATTACATCATCAGAATGAATAATAAAATCATCCACGCATTTTTCTCCTTTCCGCTTCTTCCGCACGTCGTTTCATAATTATAGCTCGCTGCTCCGCCATAGCCTCTTCCTTTGTCATTTTCTTAGGTGGCTCTTGTAATGCAGCGACACTATTCAACAAAACGATTAGTTTGTTTAAGTTTCGATCTTCCCAGTCGAACGGAATATGGTTAAGTGCCATATGAGCATAAATTATCTCAGATGTAAATATCTTCTTACGTTGAGCAACTGGTCGAGCACTCCCTGTTGGTTTAGGGGTAGTTGTCGCAGATGGTGTATGTCCCATGTACTCAATAATCTTTTTAAAATCATTAGGTGACAATTTAGAAGTGTCTAATTCTTGATCACACATCATAATAATGAAGTCGAGAATCTCTTCTTCAGTAACTTCTTCTTTGTTGTCAATGAAACGCTTCTCATGTTTAGTTTCCCAACGATCTAAATTCTTAAGTGTGTATCGGAATGTGTATTCCTCTCCATCTTCGGTTATAAACTCGTTCTTTTCCTCATCCCAATATTCAACATCTTCCGTTTTTATTGTAAGATACTCTGATCCCATGATACTCACACCTCAAAAAATTTAACAAATAAAAAGGAAGGGGTGCAAAAAATACACCCACAACCCGAATTACTGTGCAGCTGGAGCTGCGGCAGAAGCGGCTGCTTCTTTAAGCCCACGAATATGAGAAGTGATACCTGTAATAAATTTATTAAGGGTAACTCCTTCATCGTCATGGAAGTCTTCAATCAAAGCTTCATAAGCAAGTGAAGTTTTGAAGTCTTCACGAACTTGGTCATTCTTGATGAAGCGTTTTCCATCTTCCGAACGAACGCCGTATGAAGTCAAAACGATGTCATTCAATAGATCGTACATCTTTTGATAGTCTTCTTCGGCTTGAACTTTTTCGATGTATTTTGCCATGTCATCTTTACCGTAACGAGCTTGCAAAGCAATCAACTCCATACGGTTAAGATTGAAGTAAAGAGTTTCCTCTTGTTGGATACCATCGAAATCCTCATAACGAACTTGCTGTTTAATCATACTATGACATACCTCCTATAAAGTGTTAATTAAGACAATAGTTCAATAACTTTTTCTGGCAATGGAAGATATGCATCAACATCATCTGTACCATAGACAGCGTCAAGAACTTTTTGCATCTTAGTAGCTTCAACTTGTGTTGAATCAATAGTGATTACAGAAGTTGGTTTGTGACCAGGAACTGTAACTGGAGTTGAAGAAATTGACCAAGATGGGTTTTGTGGTTCTGGGCTGTCGTTAACAGTGGCGTGTGAACGTTCTGATGGAGCAGCTTTACATCCATACCACAAGTGAAGTTTGTAACCGTAGTCATTACCTTGAGTGTCGTTACCAACGATAGATTTGAATGCAAATCCAAATGGTGTACGGTTTTGTTGGTGGGCAACAGCACCTTTAACGATAGCTTTCATACCATCACATTCGTCGAATTCAACTGGAGAGTTGAACGCTTCAATAGTACCTTCAAAGTTTTCAGCACCAGTAAGTGACAAGTATTTGATGTTGTCTGCGTATTGGTCATTTGCTTCAGCTCCTGATGGAGATTCATTAGCGGCAGTAATACCGTTCCAAGCAACACCTTTAGGATATTGACCAGATGCGTTTTGTACAAACAATACGGCTTCGGAAACACCAGTTTCATAAATACGTTTTCCGAGTTCGTCGAATTTAAGTTTAGCCATTAGCTAATCCTCCCGTGTTAATTTTTAAAATAGTGTGATGCATATTATCGACAATGAATTCATTCTCATACACACAGTATTGGTTTTCCAAAAGTTGAGGTAAGATTGGAGTATCGACACGTTTGTCGATTATAGTGATTTGATATACTTCATGTGAATGATAACGAACATTGTCGGCATGCCGTTGTCTAATACCCGTTCTCTTATAAAGAATGCACGGATACGTCAAAGTGGTGTTTGATGTAGGATTATAGAAGAGTTTATAATCCTCATTAGACTTCCGAATCGCTTCGGTTAGAATCTGTCGGATAAGCATTCTTTTGCTCATTGTAAACTCCTCCTAAATCCAAGATCACTCGTGGGGGTCTTATAGTAAAGCTTTCGACTTTCCATTTGACCCCCTGATATTCCAAATACAAAAGATTTGAAATATGCTTCATAAAGAATTGATCAGCTACTAATGAAATCTGGTTGGTAATTCGTATGTTATCAATTGTCGATTTGTCGCCATTTTGATCATGATGGTAACGACTCGTAACAACATCGCCGCGTACTTTCTTAACAACCACTTGAGGTTCGAACACATCCGGCTCAACCTCTACATCAGTAATCCGAAAACCCGCGTTACCAGAGTATTTCATTATCCGCCTACTCGAGGTGATTCAGTTCCAGTCGCAGCGGCAGGAGCGGCAGTAGCACCTTCTGGAGTGAAGTATACGGCTGATTTAGCGCGCACAAGAGCTCCTGAAAGACGAGCTTCAATAAGGTATTTTTGTTTGTTGTAGTCGATATCGAAGTGTTCGAATGTGTTAACTTCGCCGCCTTTGTTAGTACCGATTTGGTAGTCAGCAAGGTTAACCATAATCATTTCGTCTTCTTTCAAGAAGTTAGTTTCAACGATATCAGCTACGCCGAACAATGAAGCAAGATATTCTTTAGTTGCTGGTTGTTGTCCACCGAATACCCATTGTTCGTTCTTGTTGCGCAAGAAGCGAAGTTTAGTAAGGAAGAGTGGGTTAACATAAAGAGTTGGTGTACCAGAACCGAGCATCTTAGTCTTGAATTCCGCAACAGTTTGGAACAAGTCAAGAAGCATCTTAGGATTGTATTTAGCTTTGATTGTGTAGAAGTCTTCGTCTTTAGAGATGGGACGGATCTTGTCTTCTTTGATCTTAGCAGCATCACCAGTAGCACGACCATCTGATACGAGGATTGCTTGTGCAATTTCATCGTTCAACTTGATGCGCATTTCTTGGTTGAAGAAGGCAGCAACGTTCAATTGTTGGCCGATATCGATAGCATCGTCACGGTCAATTGATTGTTTTTTATAGATCGTAGTTGGATCAGTTTTACGAGAAAGGAATGAAATGATTTGTTCTTTCTTTTCTGTACCCTTGATATAACCTTTCGCACGAAGTTGTTCGTCAGTAAGGTCAGACAAGTCGGTCATGATTGATTTAACAAATGCTGTAGGAACTTTAGTTACCTTAGACAAGATATGTTCTGTAGCAGTGTTAGGTGAGTAGATTACTTGAACACCATTTTGCAATTGGTGATCTGGGAACAACTTGTCGATGTTGTTCATTGAGTGTTTAAGAGTGTCGCCATTCTCGAAGTCTACAAGAACGTTACTAAGTTTAAGACCACGATCTTTAGCTGTTTGCATAGCTTCTGTTAATGAGTGACGAATTTCTTCGTTGTTATTAGCAGATGTTTGTTCGAATGCGTTATAGTGCATCAAAGTTCCTCCCTTGTCGGATTGTTCGATTTCTTCAGATTCTTCATCTTCTTCGTCGTCAGCTTCTGCTGCGAGTTCATCAAGAATTTCATTTACTCGAGCGTCAACAGCGTTTTCAAATTCTTCGTCGATTGCCGCTTCATGCGCTTCAAGAGCAGCATTAGCTGCTGCTTCAGTCAAGATAGATACTGCTTCTTGTTGATCCTCATTAAGAGTTCCCAATACTTCATCAAGAACTGCAGATTCAGTACCTTCTTCAGCGTGTTGGATACGGTCGAATACACTAACTCGTGTTTCGTCGCCAAGCAACACATCGCTAGCTGAATGAATAAGTTGGTTACTTTCCATTACGATACTTTCCCCTTCGTCTGGATTATCAGAGTGCTGTAGCACTTCTGTAATTACGGCTCCAGGATTAGCTCCTGCGAGCACAAGCGATACTTCATAGATGTTACCATGAATAACGTCGTTTTGCGGAGTACGTTTAATACGATTCGCTCCGATTGACATACACATGATATCACCATGTTGTACGAGTTCTTTGGCGTTGACAGCTTTCGCAGTATTATTGAAATACCCTTCGCCATAAACACCCTCATCCGCATGATGCAATAGCACATGTCCGATGATGTTTTCAGGTGTGCTCGGGTCGTGTGACCAAACCAGAGGAACCTTTTTACCATCGTTCTCAGCAAATGCTCCATGACGAATGGTGACACCGTCTGTACAACGCATGTCATTACGGGTCACATAACCCGCGAAATCATACTTAGGATGTTTTCCCATGAATACGATTTACCTCCGTCAATTATTTGCCGCCATTTTGAAGTTGTCTTAGGTACTCGAGATAGCCGTCTTCATCCAGTTCTTCTGGATTCTCTTCGTAACCTTCAGCTCCAGGGGACGCGACCGACCCAGGCACAGAAACATCTTGATTGTTATCAGCGATGTTAGGATTATACAATTGATCGGCCATAGGATCTGTAATAGGTCCATAACCAATAACAGCACGGAATTCGTTCGAGGTAAGAATTCTGTTCCGTAGCAATGAGTCGCCAATTGTTGCAAGTTGACTTGTTGGTACAAGTTTAAATGGATCATTATACGTAACAATACGATGTCCTTGTGTATAACCCGTCTTAGTGATGAATTTACGTTGGAATTCTTCTTGAATGCGAGTCACAATAGGATCAATTGTACGGGTATAATAATTCTGCATTTGTTCAGCGTTAGCTGTCCCATCAAATACCGCTTTAGTTAATCCGATCTGCGATAAAAGTTCATCAGTCAGATACTTAATTTCGTCCATCAGATTAGAATTAACTGGGCGATTGAGTTGGGTGATCTTTTCATCAGCAGCAACATAAGCAATACCCATAGGAGATTCTTTAAGTTGAACCTCAATGTCCTTAATACGCTCATTAGCTTCTTTTCGCTTAATATCGTTTCGAACAGGTACTGGTAATTGCAGAATCATGTTCCATTTGTTAGCAATGGCTTCTCTATCCTGAGCATCTAATAAAGATAACTTTTGCAAGAGACGAGACATTGTTGGATTTTCAGGACCAATAATGTTTGCCAAAGGGTTCTCGATAATCGCGCACATTTTCTTTGGCACAATAATCTCTGAGAAATCACCTTTTGTTTCGTTATAAATTTTAACACGAATTTTGGTTGGATACCACTCTAAAATCTTTCCGACACGCATCGATGTAATATCGTAGGCATCAGATGTCATTGGGTCTATTGTTGCTTCTAATGGGACGGCTGCAACAACTCCATCGTCAAACAATGAGTAAACCAAATCGTGGAAGAAATCGGTTGACGATTGGTCAATATTCATTTCTACGTCGAACAGACGCTGCAATGACGATTTCTTTTGTACAGTCTGGTTCTCTCCATCGTTCTCCAATTTAACGTGTTGAAATTTGACCATAGCTGCGTCCATAGCGATCCTATTAAAGATCATAGACGCAATTGATGAACGACTATATGATCGTCCGGCTATGGAGGTGTTTGGGCTTAATGCCCGTGGTTCGTTGGACAGTTGAAATACCTCATCTGTCTCAACTAAATTGGAAGTAGTTTTCGTTTTGGAAAACATAGACCAAGCATGCGTAAGTCCATCTGTAAAAATACTCATATTGGCCTTTCTATGATACAAATAAGTCTAAATTACGTTTGTAAGCAACCCATGCGTCGATTAATGCGGCTACATTATCGATCTTTTCATCAGCTCTTCGCTTAGATAATTTGTAGTTACCGTTATTATCTTGAATAGCAACGGCATTACCCATAGCAAATTTCATAAGCTCTTCATCAAAGATCAATTGTCGTTCCATAGCCAAGTTCTTAAGCTCACCCATTGGAACAGACTCTGTTCTAGATCCTTGAATAATCTTTTCGACGCCATACTCACCATTTTCACGACCCCATCTTTCAACGAACTCTCTGGCATTATATGGGTCGAAACCAAAAGCATAAACCGAATACTTGTGCTCATAAATGAAGTTCGACAAATCGTCATACACTTTCATCATGTTCAGAATTGTATCTGGCATGACGACGAGCGTACCCTCGTTTATAAACTCATCGTACTTATTACGCATAGCTGACGTTAGTTTCTTAAGTTTACTTTCACAAACATACGAACGTGTTTTAACACCAAATCGACCACGACCAATTGGGAATAAGAATGTAAACGCACAGAAGTCATCACCTTGAGAAAGGTCACCACCGAGTGCACATTCAAGTCCATCAAAGTTTTGCGGTCTATGAGGAATCGTTTCTTCGTAAACGAAGAAGTATGTATAACCTTCAACAGGAATACCGAAACGTTTTGCTAGAATATCCGCTCTATCAGAGGGTTGGTGTTCAGCTTGTTCAACCTCGCGTCGATATGTCTCATAAGAAACTGTAGCCCCAAGATTGGGATTTGCTTTCATCCACATCTCGGGGAACGCTACTTCACGTACGTCGTCCAATCGATAGTACCAAATAGATACATGGGGATTAAAGAATCGTCCTTCAAGAATATCTGTAAGTTCCATCTTAATTGTGTCCCCAACACCATCCCGGGCAGTACCTTCAGACGAAGTTGCTATAATCATGTAATTATCATTCTTAGAAGCACCCTGTTCTATTGCTCCAATAACGTTTTCGCGAACATCGCCAGATAACCATTCATCTACCGAGGCGTATTTACAACGAAGACCTTGAAGTTTGTCAATAGACATTGGGCGAATTTCTAATAGACTATTTGTAGCGAAATTTTCAACACCCTTTTTAGTTGATGCTAACAATTGTTTCTGGGTAAGATTACCCGTCATCTTGGATCCTTGAACCATGTATTGCACAAGAGGGCCTTTGGCTCTACTTAATGCGGTACGGAATGGTCCCATGATCTCTTCTGCTTGTTTCATTGTTGGTGCACAAACTACTTGGTGTGTTGTGGTTGTGTCTATAAGCAACATGTATGCTTGCATAAATGTTGAGTATAGAGATTTAGCGGCCCCACGTCCCACAATCAAGAATTGTTTGTTCGTAAGTCGCTTGAATTTTGATTTTATCTCCCATTTACCGAGTTTAGGATTGTATACCCTTTCCTCTGAGAGATAGAACCATGCGAGGGCACATTCAGCCCATAATTTAAATGATGGTAGAAGAGTTACGTCACTACCATCTGTGAGGGTCATTTCATTCTCGCAAAACCTAACGAAGCCCTCGATGGCTTTATTATCATAGTAATAATCCGGTGACTCAATTAAGAAATCAATACGGTTCATTTCCAGTGACACCATCCGATTTACCGGAATCTCACCTCTAAGAACTTGCTCCTTAAACTTCATGTACTCTTCCGGATATGCTTTGTTAGATAGTACCAAAATAAATTACCCCATTACTTTAACAAGTGCACGGGCGGCTTTGGTTGTTGCTTTAGTATACTCGGGCAAATGATCTTTCACTTTATCCTGAATAACTTTATAACCGGTTTTAGCTTGATCACGAATAATATCGTTACCAATAGATTTAACAACTTCGGTTAATGGATTAGATTTATTATTACCTTTGTTGTTATTGTTGTTACCGCCGTTCATTATATTTCTAGAACGATAAACCTGTTCCGCGAAATTATTTTCAGCTTTAAGTCTTTCAGTGGCTTTTCGTAAATCCGTAGTCGTCATAGTGTGTCTTGACAAATACTTACGATCCCAGGCTTTTTGAGCTTTCTTAGCTTCTCGTTTCAATCTTCGAGTGCTAGGCTTACGACTTCTACGAAACCCCCACTTCATACCTTTGATTCCGAAGTGCTGAATAATGTCATCAGATGTATCCGTTCCAATAATAACGTCACTCTGCATCATTGTACTCTCCCTTCTGAATAATAATTCGGTGAGCAGTATTATTGATGCTTGTAGTTAGTGTTGTTAGGACACTACCAGCAGGCGGATCGAATACCACTCGTATGGAAAGGAATATGTACTGCTTGACGAGTCTTAATAGATGTTTGTCAGATTCTTTTAACAATTGACTCCATTCGGTATCTTTTGTTATGTCACAATCTGGGTGTACTTTGGTAAGTTGTGATAATGTACCAACAATACCATCGATTTCCAACAATAGTCGAGAATCGAAACCAGAATCTTCTTCTGAAGCAAAATCTAAAGTACTCTTAACATCGTCTAAAATTTTTGACATTAGTACCTCACCATAGTTTTGTATCACCAGGCTTTCTTTCGACATACACGCTTTGGGATCTATCTCCATAATGGATTATGTTGTGTGTCTTAATAGAAGTTGTAATCAACCGATTGGGATTTAACAATACGTCTTCATCCCAATTTAGTATGTCCTCTTCTTCCAATGGAAAAATGTGGTGCACTAAGATCGGCCCTTCGATATCCATTCCAGGAACACCCAAATCATAACCTAGATCTCGAGCAATGACTTGATCACGAAGATCCATCCAAAGTCTTGACCGGTAAAATTTGTTCGATATTGTTCTTGGGGAGATGTATCCCTTCTTGTATAGAGAAAGATAGTTTAGTCGATCACCATATGACGAGTACTTAATTAATTCATCGTAAGATAAATCTAATAGAAGCTCTCTATTCGACATTGAACTCCTCCGATGGCATATAACCACGAATAGCGTTAATAACTTCTTGACTGTCACCTTTACCTTTGACTTCGCTGTCAATCAAAGCGACTTTAGAGTCATTAAGTTTGTTCTTGGCTCTAAGACCTTCTAGTTGGAGTTCGTTTTCTACTGTACCATAACGCAACAGAGCGTTCAAAGTACTTGGAGCTATGGTACCATCGTCTAACTGGCGCTCGGCCAAGTCGAATGCTTTCTTTGTAAGTTTTAGCATTCGTCCTTCTGGTGTTAATGCTTGACGAATATCGTCCGTTTCATTTCTTCTCCGGGGCATTTGTAGATACCTCCGAATTGCTAGCACTTTCCTGAAGTCTGCGTAACGTTAAAACAGCATTCTCGATATAATCTTCTGCTTGAGCAGTAGTTAATTGAGTTCGTGTTTCATTAGCGAAATGAAGTAGCTTGTCTAGAGCTGCTTGTTTCTTACTGTCGTTAGCAATATCCAAGCGGTCGAGTGATGACACTATGATCATTGCTCGTTCGGCCAGCGTAATAACTTTTTTGTTGTGTGTGACAGCACCGAGGTATTTAACCCCTTCAACAACCAATGGTGCTACCATAACAACTAACGTAATTAAATTAAGTACGTTTTCTAACATTACGTTTTACCTCTTCCCTTGATTTTTCTTCTTCCACATAATCATTCACTACCCGACTAACATACGAGTTTCCGCCGTTTTGGACGTACTGGTCATACAATGTCAGAACTTCGTTGTTCGACAATCGTCCGGAATGGATGCCGGTGATGATTTGTAACCTCAAGAAGTCTCGCTCTTGGGTCTTTCTCATCTCTTCCATGCTGATAGCTAATGCCTCAATGGAATTTTTGATACCTTCGATCTCTTGGTTTTGCTTTTCTTCGAGTTTGTTCCAGAGTTTCTTGAACACACGAGTTGAAAAACCAACAATTGAAGCTCCTATACCGACATAAAGTCCGATCTGAGAAAGAACTTCAGGAGATAGTAGCCACTTTAGCAGACCAATGAAGTGGTCATGTACTTCTGTGTGCATAGTTCTAGTCTCCTTTGATTTAGTTACCCTATACTTTGACCCAAGAATTAGGGTCAAAAACCACTCCGGGGAAATTTTGGAGAGGTGCGGCGATGCAGAGGGGTGGGGAGATCCCACGACCCTCCCCCCTATGGGGTGTCGCATTTTGTGACTCGTTTTATTTCATTTAAAACGTTGTCACGGTCGACGTTGATGTCGGTAAACGAATGGGCGTTGCTGTATCTTCTTTGATGAATGTCCAAACGTCTTCGATTGGTCCTTCATCTACGATGTAGTTCATAGCAGTAGCTTGGATCTGTGCTACTTCTACTTCATCCAAAGCTTTAGATGTGTCACCCATTACAAACGCTAAGAGTTCTGGTGTGTTGTAACCATTCTCTTTGTCCCATTGCCACCAAGCATCATAGTCTGTGTATGGATTGTATGGGTTGTCATACGTAGTAAGCATAGCATTGATACTTACTGCTTTGTTGTACTCTTCATTCGTTACTGTATCAGCATAGAGTGATGAGTTGTCAACGGTGTCTTGTTGTGTAGTCATGGACTAGCTCCTCCTTTCTATGATAGGTCTTGCACAGTAGACACACTGATACCTAGAGCAGACGCTACTTCAGCATAGGTGTGACCACTCTTAAGCATAGCTCTAGCTCTGCTAGCTGTACCAAGACTGATAGCCTTCTCTTTACGAGGTGTAGCCAGTTGCTTAACACGATCACTATCAGCAAAGCGTAGTACATCAGTAAGCATCTTAGTACTTACAGCACCAGACTGGATAGCTTGCCACTCATCATTGTCTATGTTAATACGAGTACCAGCTCCATCAGCACCAGTCTTTAGACGGGCTGCTGCAATAGCCTGTTGTTTGAGCTTCTTAAGTTGTTCTTTACCCATCTCAGGAGTACGTTTGTCAGCAATAGCTTTGTTAGCTATGAGCTGAGCTTGACGTTCTTTAGGAGAGTTCATAAGGGCAGTATTAAGCTTGTGTTGTAGAGACTCGACTTGATCCTTATACTTAACTCTTGCCTCTTTGCTGAGCTTAAGATTAGGAGATGTCTCTACAATTTTATTAGCTTTATCCCTCATTTTACCAAGAGCATTTACATAATCACCATACATGTTTTCAATAGGAGTACCAGAACCTAGTTTCTTAGCATCATCAACTAGTTCAATTACACTATCTGTAGAAACTGTTTTAGTTTTCTTAACAGTAGGTTTCAATCTAGGATTTGCGGCTAGTTCTTCCGCAGTACGTGGTTTTTCCCAGGTCTCTGTTTCTCTATGATCGGTTTTTGATCTAGAAATAAGAGTTGAGGCTCCCATTTTTGTAGTACCAGTAATAACATCGTAATGCATCTGATATCTTTTTCGTAATTCTGGAATACCGTTTTCTCTTTCAGATCTTTTATAATCTAAATTATGTTTTTCAGCATCGATGACGACCATCGAATGCTTTACGGCTCTAGCAATTTCACTATTTGATGCGCCTTTCAAAGTCATATCGGTAATAAGATTTGAAACTTCGCCCATCGTTTTCTGTTTAATTGTCCAGTCACCTTTTGA
>ERZ772979.142-NODE-142-length-56765-cov-70.266055_pt1 | contig 56765 bp, 58 predicted proteins | sample MGYA00511130_ERZ772979 | MGnify/ENA primary metagenome ERZ772979 (study PRJEB29015, sample SAMEA2738103) | human oral metagenome | biome: human oral; feature: human-associated habitat; material: saliva | place: China | collected 2186 ...
GTGGGGTAGGTGGCGGTGGGGCGGTCGGTGCTGGGGCGGTCGGTGCTGGGGCGGTTCGTGCAGGTGCTCATGCCCCTACTGTATGCCGGCATACAGTGGGAGTGCAAGCCCGGGCCAGGCACGGGGGCGGGCTCCAGCCATGACCGTCCTCACAGGCAGGGACGCCCCTTCGTGCACAGGTAGGGCACTCCTATGGGTAGGCCCCTATACATAAGCATGCACGATGGTGGGGGTCGGGGCCCGCCAGCCGCGCGCTGACCGCGAGCGCGAGCCCGTCCACTCATAGGCATGCCTGATGAGGTGGCACGACCACGAAGGCCCGATCGATCGGCCCGAGCAGCCGGGGCCGAGCCCGCACCCATAGGGTTTCTCGATGTTCACGGCCGGATTGATAGGGAGGGGGTGGGCTAGGCCCCCCTATAATCTGCACATATAAGCCACCCTCAACCTTTTGTATGGGAGCATACATGTCACCTTCAACCCCTTCCCCCGCGTCTGCGGGAGCGCCCGGCAGCGCCTCACGGGCGCTGGTCGACGCGGCTCTGCTCGCCGTGGACTCCCTCCTCCTGACGGGCGCGGCGCTGCGCGTCACCCGCTTCGCCACGACCGACGTCCTGGGCGGCTGGGTCCTGTCGGACCCCCTGCACCGGCTGGCCGAGCGCCTGGAGCCGGCCACCCCGCCCCACCCCTTCGGCTACCTCGCCCCGCCCTCGGCGCCGCTGCACCGCCTGGTCTCAGCCCTGGACTGTCCGTTCTGCGTCGGCACCCAGGCCACCCTCGTCATCGGCCTCGGCATGGCTCTGACCTCGTCCCGCGCCCGCCGCCGCTCCGGCCTCGGCCTGGCCCTGCGAGCCGCCTCGGCCTCCCTCGCGGCGGCCTACGTTGTGGGCCACGTCTCCCACCGGCTCGACACGCCCGCCGCCACGCCGGCACCTGCCCAGCCTCAGCCCGCCCCCGCACCGACAGCGAAGGACTCGAAGTGACCGTCCAGAACGTCTCCAGCCTCGACGCCTACCGCTCCCGCGCCCTGGCCCGCCGCGGCGTCATCGTCCAGCAGGCCCCGGCCCCCCGCACCCTGACCGCCGCGGCCTCCCGACCCACGGCGGCCGCTGCCCGTTCCCGCACCACGCCCCCGGCCGGCGCCTCGCGCGGCTCAGCGCTCGGCTCGCGCTCGTGGCAGGCGGAGGCGTGGGCGGCCTACGACGAGGTCGGTGAGGAGCGGTTCCTGGCCTCGACCCTGGCCGGCCGCCTGTCCCAAGCCCGCCTCTACGTCCAGCACAAGCCCGCCACCGGCCCGCACTCGTCCCTCCGCGACGACGAGACGGATGCGACCGACACCGCCGCCGGCCCCACCGCCCAGCTGGCCGAGGCGGTCCTCGCGGCGCTCGGCGCCAGCCAGCAGGACCTGGGCCAGATGCTGCAGAGGCTCGCGACGAACCTGTTCGTGGCGGGCGAGGGCTGGCTGGTCGGCGTGCCGCGCCATGTCATCGACGAGGTGTCCCCGTCCGCGGCGCCGGCGGTCACCGCCCCCTCACCCGATCCCTCCCTCACAGATCTCGTGTGGCGCGTTCTGGCCGTCACGGAGGTCTCCTCCGTCGGCTCCGACGGGCGCACCGTGCGCCTGAACCTGGGCACCGACGGCTCGGCCCCGGTCGAGGTCTCCGCCGACGAGGTCTACATGGTCCGCGTGTGGCGCCCGCACCCCGCCCGCTACTGGGAGGCGGACTCGCCCACGAGAGCCTGCCTGCCGATCCTGCGCGAGCTCATTGGCCTGACCCGCCACATCAGCGCCCAGATCGACTCCCGGCTGGCCGGCGCCGGCATCCTGGTCGTGCCCTCCTCGGCCTCGGCCGCGCTGGCCTCGGACGCCGCGGACTCCAACGCCTACGGCGCGCCGGACCCGTTCGTGGCCGCGCTCATGGACTCGATGCTGCGGCCGATCGAGAACCGGGACGACGCCTCCGCCGTCGTGCCCCTCGTGGTGACCGTGCCGGACGAGGCGGCGGACAAGATGAGCCACCTCACGTTCTCCTCGGCCCTGGACTCCGGCGCCCGGGACCTGCGGGACGAGGCGATCCGGCGCCTGGCCCTGGCCCAGGACGCCCCGCCGGAGCTGCTGCTCGGCTCGGGCGCCATGAACCACTGGGGCGCGTGGCTGACCCGCGAGGACACGGTGACCACGCACATCGAGCCGGTCCTGGCCCTCATCTGCGACGCGCTGACCAGCCAGTACCTCCGCCCGGTCCTGCTGAGCGCGGGCCTCTCGGAGGATGAGGTGCGCACCCTCTCGGTCGGCTACGACGTGTCGGCCCTCGTGGCGAGACCGAACCGCTCGGAGGAGGCACTGAACCTCCACCGCGCCGGTGCCGTGTCGGACGAGGCGCTGCGCGAGGCGTCCGGATTCGACGACTCCGACGCCAAGCCCCTGGACGAGCGGGCCCTCATGCAGGCCCTCGCCATGGTCACCAAGCGTCCGGACCTCATGGGCACGCTCGGCATCGGCCCACTGACCGAGGAGATCCTCAAGGCCTACAAGGGCGACTATTCGGCCCCGTCGGAGGCCCTTCGCGAGCTCGCCCTGCCGCCGACTCCGCCGGCCCCCGCAGCCTCTCCCGAGGACGGCCCCTCAGCCCCCAAGCCCGGCCAGGACGGCCCCGGCCGCCCGCCGAGTGGCGCCGACGCGGCCGAGCCGGGTAGGGTGCCCGGTAGCGAGGCGCCGATCTCATCCGGCGACGCTCGCCCGGAGTCATCCACCACGGCCCCTGCCGGGGCCTGACCGCCCACACCGACCATCACCTCAGGAGAACCCATGGCACCTCACCCGCCCACAGCCGACGCCGCCCGCGCCTACGCGGCGGCGTCGGCCGCTACCTCCCCCGCCCTCTCCCAGCCGCGCCGCAACCCCGACGCTCGCCTGACCGCTCACGGCCGGGACGTTGACGCCACGGCGCTGGTCGCCGTCGTTGACGTCCTGGTCGTCAAGGCGCTGGAGGCCGTCGGCAAGCGGATCGTGCGCGCCGACAGGGCCCGCTTCAACGCGCTCAAGGGCCGCCCGTTCCACGAGGCTCACGTCCTGTGGCCGACGGACATCATCACCGTGAGCAAGGCCACGAAGGGCGCGTGGGACGTCGTTCCGGCCCTGCTCGACAACCACGGCTGCCCCGGCGTCGAGTCCGGCCGCGTCGTGACCCTGCTGGACGCCTACGTCTCCCAGGTCGCCACTCACGGCGTCCCGCACCGCCTGGACCGGCTCGTGACAGCTCTGCGCTACGTCCTGCCGGAGAACGCTCTCATCCGCACGCCGTCCCTTAACCGGGCGTCCCTTGAGGAGGTGCGATGACTGGCTCCGCCCCGACCTCCCACGACGTCGATCTCCTGGCCGAGGGCCCAGCGGACTGGGAGTCCCTCGAGTCGGTGTCGGGCTGGCGCGACGCGATCGAGGACCAGTACCTCGACCTGGCCGAGCCGGTCCTGAACGACTTCCTGCGCCGCGTGCGCGCCCTGGCCGAGGACGCGCTGGACTCTCCGGTCCTGACGGCGGCCGGTGACCGGGTGCCGAACCAGTTCGCATGGACATCTGTTCGAAGTGCATGGCAGGCCGCCATACGCGACCTCGTCCGCGACGACCGCGGCCGGCGGCGCCTGCCTCAGTACGCGACCGTGCAGCGCATCCTGGAGGACTCCGGCCTGCCGGTCGCCGTCTACGAGGACGTGCGCGCCCTCCTCAAGCGCGCCGCCTCCGAGGGCTGGGGCGAGCGGAAGACGAAGATCGAGCTCGGCCGGCTGCTCGGCACCTCCCGCCGCAAGGGCGAGGCCACGACCGCCTACGCCGCCCGTCTGCGCACCCTGGCCCGCACCGCGGCGACGGCGAACGCCGCCCACCGCATGGCGACCTCGGACCTGGCCCGCAGGCGTGGCCGACTGCGCTGGGTCACGGTCCACGACAACCGGGTGCGGCCTACTCACGTCGAGGCCGACGGGCAGGTGCAGGACCTCGGGACCCCGTTCCACGTCGGGGACTCCCTCCTGCTCTATCCGGGCGACCCTGCAGGGCCTCCGAAGGAGGTGGCTAACTGCCGCTGCATCCTCATCCCGACCGACGCACGCCCCGCCGTCAACCAGGCCGTGAACGTCAAGTACTCAGCCGCAGACATCGAAAGGACAGCCATGAAGCTACGCATTGAGGAGACGGCCCGCCGCGTGGGCGAGTTCTCCGACCTTCGGGCCGGGGACTCGGAGCCCGTCGGCGACACCGTTCCCGACCCCGCCCCGACGCCTGACGCCCCGGACCCCGCCCCCGACGGACGCTGGGAGGGCGTCATCGCCCGCGAGGGGGAGATGACCGGCGACGGCCGCCTCATCGAGGACGGCGCCCTGCGCTGGGACGGCCTCCCCATCCCGCTGCGTGTGGCGTTCAAGGACGTAGGCGGCCACGACGGCGCCGAGGTCTGCGGCCGTATCGAGACCGTCGAGCGCCGCGACAATGGCGACATCTACGCCACCGGGACCTTCGACCTAGGCAGTGCCGTAGGGGTCGAGGCGTACCGGCAGGTCAGCGAGCAGATGTCCAATGGCGTCTCCATCGACACGGACGACGTGACTTTCAGGATCATGGCGAAGGCAGACATGCCTGAGGCCGACGTTGCAGATTCCGGCAACGACTCGGACGACGAGCCCGGCCCCGATGGCCGGGTCAAGGTCGCCGCCATGTCGTCCTCGGACGAGCTGATGGTCATCGAGTCGGCCCGCCTGCGCGCCGCCACCCTCGTGGCCGTCCCCGCCTTCGCCACGGCTCGCGTCTACGCCGCTGGGCAGGCCCCCGGCACCTCGGAGACCCCTGAGCGCGACGAAAACGTCGATTCTGAGACAGAAATGGCTCGCTCAGCAGATGCCTACCCGCTGAGCCGCGACGCCCTGACCGCTGCGGCTATTCCTACAGCCCCGCCGGAGGCTTGGTTCAAGGACCCGAACCTGACCGGCCCGACAGCCCTCGTGGTCGAGGACGACGGTCGCGTCTACGGCCACATCGCGGCCTGGGGCACCTGCCACATCGGGCAGGTCGGGAAGTGCGTCGAGCCGCCCACGTCCCCCTCGAACTACGCCTACTTCCGCACCGGAGCGCTGCGCACGGCCGAGGGCACGTCCGTTGCTGTGGGGCATCTCACAATGGGGACAGGTCACGCCGGTCCTCGGGACTCCGCCAACGCCGCCGCCGAGCACTACGACAACACCGGGACCGTCTTCGCCGACGTCACGGCCGGTGAGGACGCCTACGGCATCTGGGTAGCCGGGGCTCTCCGCCCCGGCATCACCGCCGAGCAGGTCCGGGTGGCCCGCTCCGCCCCGATCTCCGGCGACTGGCGCACGATTCGTGGAGCTCTCGAGCTCGTCGGCGCCCTGGCGGTCAATGTCCCCGGCTTCCCGGTGCCCCGCCCACAGGGCCTCCTGGCTTCTGGCGAGGTCCGCTCCCTTCAGGCCTCCGGTGTCGTGGCTCACGACGACTCCGCCGCCCGGGCTGCGCACCCCTCGAGCCGGATGGCGGGCGACGGCCTCACGCTCGGGGACATCTCCTACCTGAAGCGCCTGGCGGAGTCCGAGCGCCGGCGCGACCTTCAGCGCGCGACGGCCGCCGACAGGATGCGTGCCCGAGTCGAGCGCGCCGGTACACTGGCCAAGGCGGCGTCCATGGCGCGCCGTCTCGGATCCATCTGAGGAAAGGAACAGAAATCATGGGATGCGGATGTGGACGTACTACAACTCCCCCGGTAGGCACCGAGCCCCGGCCGCTGGCCGATGGCACCCTGCCCGGTGATGGCTCCAAGGACTCCTCCCCGATCACCCGCTTCTAGGCGTAGCGCCATCCATCGTCATCGGCTATGATGGTCCCCGTTAGAGGTCTCATGGACTCCTGACGCTGGGTGGATCAGGCAGAACCCCCGCACCGTTTGCTCATGGCGGTGCGGGGGTTCTGTTCGTCTTATGAGGGCCATCCCACTCATAGGTGTATCCTTTAAGCCAACGGCATGGCAGCAGGGCCTCGTGTGTACCCCGCTGGGGACGGGAACCCTGCCCAGCAACGAGACACGAAGGACCCCTCAACATGCGAAAGCACTTCGATATCACCGTCTTCGCCGACCAGGCCGACGACGCTCCGGTCGAGACCTTCGACCTGGAGATCCCCGAGAACCTGTCCGACCTGAGCGCCGCCGACCTCGGCGACCTGCGCTCCAAGGCCGTTGACGCCTTCCAGACCCTCTACGCCGGCGGCGAGTTCACCGACGAGGACCTTGCCACCCTCGGCACCCTGACCGACGGCATCGAGGTCCTGTCCGCTGAGATCAGCGCCCGCGAGCAGGCCGCCGCCGAGCGCGCCGCCAAGGCCGCCGAGATGGCCGCCAAGGTCGGTGCCGACAAGCCGGCCGACGACTCCAAGCCCGCTCCCGCCGATGACGACGAGGACGACGCCCCCACCGATGACTCGGACGACGCGGACGACACTCCGGCCGAGAAGAAGGCCGACGCCGCTGAGGACGAGGCCGAGCGACAGGCTGCCGAGAAGAAGGCCAAGGCCGCCGCGGCCGACGTCGAGCCCGAGACCGTCACCGCTGCCGCCCCTCGCGGCCCCATCAAGCTGTCCGGCATCCGTCGGCACGTTCACACCCCCGCACCTGCGATCACTGAGGAGACCTCCGTGGAGGACACCGCTAAGGCCCGCCTGACCGTGGCCGACGTCCCCGGCTTCGCCGCCGACTCCGACGCTTCCTTCGAGGACCTGGCCGTCGCCCTCGACCGCCGCCTCCAGGGCTTCAACTCCGGCGCCTACGCCGCCGCCGCTCGCGCCGGCCGCGCCATGAGCGAGCGCCACAGCCTCGCCGTCGTGCGCAAGCACTTCGACGAGCGCGCCACCGTCTCCTCCCCTGAGAGCGCCGACGCCGCCATGGCCTTCGCCGTCAACGAGAAGAACCTCCCCGGCGGCTCCCTCGTCGCGGCCGGCGGCTGGTGCGCCCCCTCCGAGACCGTCTACGACCTGCTCGAGGACGAGTCCCGCGACGGCCTGATCTCCCTGCCCGAGATCAACGTCACCCGCGGCGGCATCAAGTTCACCAAGGGCCCCAAGTTCGCCGACCTCTACGCGGCTCCCTCCTTCAACTTCACCGAGGAGGAGGCGAAGGCCGGCAAGTACGCCCCCACCTCCGCCACCGACCCGACCAACAAGGTCGGCCCCAAGCCCGTCTACAGCGTGCCCTGCACCGAGTTCGAGGACGTCCGCCTCTCCGCGGCCGGTCTCCACATCCAGGCCAACCTGCTCCAGCAGCGCGGCTACCCCGAGCTGGTCGCCCGCACCATCCGCGGTGCCCTCGTCGCTCACGAGCACAAGATGAGCGAGCGGATCATCGCCTCCATGGAGCGCCAGTCCACTGCCGTCTCCATGGACACCGGCCAGATCGGCGCCGCCGCCCCGATCCTGACCGCCATTGAGCTGCAGGTCGAGCACTACCGCTACGCTCAGCGCCTCTCCCGCTCCACCACCCTGGAGGCGGTCTTCCCCTACTGGGTCCACGGCGCCATCCGCACCGACCTGTCCCGCCGTCAGGGCGTCGACCTCACCGACGTCAACGACGCCCGCATCGACGCCTGGTTCAAGGCCCGCGGCGTCAACCCCCAGTTCGTCTACGACTGGCAGGCCCTGACCGGCGCGGCCGGCGACTTCAAGGTCTGGGGCTCCAGCCTGAAGTTCCTGCTCTACTCGGCGGGTACCTTCGTCAAGGGTGGCCAGGACGTCATCACCCTGGACACCGTCTACGACTCGACCCTGCTCGGCCAGAACGACTACACCGCCCTGTTCACCGAGGAGGGCTACCTGGTCGCCAAGCGCGGTCACGACGCCCGCGTCGTGACGGTGCCGATCAACCCGAACGGCGGCACCGGCACCGGCATCAAGCTCCTCGCCAACGGCACGGCTGACCCGGCCAAGTGATGACTCCGGGGCGGGCGGCGGCCAGTCCCCGCCCGCCCCGTGACCATCCCTAGCCAATCACCGTCCAGCAAGGAGGACAGATGCCCATCATCGCACCGAAGCAGCGCATCGAGGCGCCGGTCACTCAGCGCCTGAAGGGCGGCCTCTTCTCCCGGTTCGCCCCCATCGAGGACTCCTCGATCCGCTGGGAGAACGGCGTCACCTGGGAGGACGTCGCGCGCACCGACGTCGGCACCATCGGCCAGTACCAGAAGCCAGGCACCGTCAAGGGCCTGCCCAAGGTCCTGGACAAGCCCAAGGGCGTGACCGTCGAGTCGATGGAGCCGATCACCGTCTACGCCACGTTCCGCACCACTCCTCTCGACCACTCCCCGGAGGAGGCCGTCGCCATCGCGGCCCAGCGCCTCGCCCAGTACGAGGAGTACGCGGTCGAGAAGGCGCTGTGGAACGGCGTCGGCGGCGCGGGGCCCGCGCTCAAACGCGCTCAGGAGTGGGCCAACGACGCGGGCGCTCAGCCGGCCGAGGGCGCTTGGAACGCCGCCGAGAAGTACGCCCACACTCCGGGCGTGGCCCCGACGTTCCACCTCTCACAGCGCCTCGGGTCGATGCTGGCCGGGCGCATGTACATCGACACGGACCCGCGGACCGGCGAGTCCTACACCCGCATGGGGACTCCTGTGGTCTTCGGCGACGGGTACGACGACACCCCCCCGATCATCGCGTCCACCGGGCCGATCCTGATCTACCGCGGGGACGTCTTCACCTCGACCAACGGGGCGGGCGGCTTCGACAAGGGGACGAACGACCTGACGGCTGTCGCCGAGCGGCAGTACGTCATCGCGTTCAACCCGGACGACGCCTACTTCGTGAAGGTGTCCACGGACCCCGGCACCGGCAAGTACGTGGCCCGCCAGTTCTGAGCCCAGATGACCTACTCACCAACTCCAACACCAACGGGAAGGATGCGCTGAGCCATGGCTAAGACGCACTCATACACACCAGTGCTGGGGAAGCGCATCCGCGTCACCCCGCTGGACACCTGCGGCAAGTTCGACAAGGCGCAGCACAAGCCGGTGGCTACCTCCGGCTTCGTGTCGGTCAAGCTCGCCGCCGAGGTCGAGGACGGCACGGAGATCACGGTCCGCAAGGCCGACGGCTCCCTGTGCGTCAACGAGAAGCAGTCGAACACCTTCAAGTACTTCACGGTCGAGCTCGAGTTCTGTGGCGTGAACCCCTCCGTCCTGGACATCGTGACCAACGCCACGAAGTACCTGGACCACGCGGGCGACACCGCTGGCTTCAAGGTCGCCTACGGCAAGATCGAGAAGAAGTTCGCCCTCGAGCTGTGGACCGGCCTGTCCGGCCAGGCGTGTGCCGAGGGCGCTGAGGACGCCAGCGGCTACCTGCTGCTGCCGTTCATCACCGCCGGCACGATCGGCGACATCGAGGTCACGGGTGAGGACGCCATCTCGTTCTCCATGACCGGCGCCGTCACCAAGTCCGGCAACGCCTGGGGCACCGGCCCCTACGATGTGGTCAAGAAGGCCAAGCAGGGCGGAGGCGGCTTCGAGAACGCGAAGCTCCCGACCCCGCTCGACCCGCTCGACCACCTCCTCATGATCGACACGGCTCTCGCTCCCCCGCCGGACAGCGACCAGCCCGTCACCGTCCCCTGAGAAACCCCGTCTCAGAGGCACTGACAGCCCCGTAGAGCGCACAAACGCCCTGCGGGGCTGTCGCCGTATAGGTTCCACGTGAACCTGCCTCTGAGGGCCTTAGGCGCCGCCTATAGGTATACTCATCCGTGCGGGCACCGCCTATAGCCGGCGGCGTAGCCATCCCGCACCACGCACGCGTTGTAGGAGAGGGCATGCAGGACATTGACAGGGGCTACGGCCCGGGAGACTGGCCGGTCTCCTACAGCGCGTGCGAGGACTTGCGGGAGTACCTGGACGAGGCCGGCAGGCCCGAGCAGCAGCACACCTTCGAGGCCATGGCGACCCAGCTGCTCTGGGAGTGGACGGGCCGCCGCTTCGGCACCGACATCGTCGTGATCCGGCCCGAGCCCGCCGACTGCGTGCCGCCGCCCACCTACCAGTTCCAGGACTACCTGCGCAGCTTCCTCCCGTTCCGTCTGGGAGGCGTCCTGCACGACGTCGTGTGCGGCCTGTGCGGACCCTACTGCACCCACACTCACGGCACCCCGGCCATCCGCCTGCCGGGCAACGTCCACCGGGTGCACCAGGTCACGGTCAACGGCAAGGTTCTCCCGCTGGGCTCGTACCGGCTCATCAACCACTCCGTGCTCCAGCTCACAGGGCGCACCTCCCCAGCGGGCCCCGACGTTCCGCCTGTATTCCCCCCGGTACAAGACCTATCCCGGCCGACGACGGAGGAGGGCACCTGGGAGATCCGCTACTCGCAGGGCGTTCCCGTCCCCGAGGGCGGCCAGGTTGCCGCCGGCGTCCTCGCGCTCGAGCTGGCGAAGGCAGCCTGCATGGATCGCGACTGCGCTCTGCCGGCGCGCCTCCAGTCGGTCACCCGGCAGGGCGTCACCGTCCAGGTGCAGGACGACTTCGACGAGATGCAGGAGGGCCGCACCGGTATCTGGCTGGTGGACTCCTGGGTCACCTCGATCCGTAAGCCTCGACAGGCCGCTCGGGCCTACAACCCTGACGACTACGCGCGCCGACAGGCGTCTGGCCGCCGCGGCGGGGTGATCTGGTGAGCCCCGCGCCGCGCCTGACGCGCCGTAACCGGCAGCCGAGCGAGGACTACGCGGCCCTGTCGGGCCGAGTCGCCTCGCCAGTGCCGTCCATCGTCCACTCCACCGCGCTCGCCCTGCTCAAGGGCGGCGCCCAGGCCCTGTCCAACGCGGTCTCACAGGCGTACGTCGCTCCGGGCGCGGAGGTGGCCTGGGACGAGTGCTGCGCCGGGCACCTCTATGTGCGCACTGTCTCCGTCTCCCCCGTCTTCGGCCCCCGCGCCGCCGACGGCGAGGCCTGCTCGGTACGCTACTGGGCCGCTACCTTCGCGCTCGGGACGCTGCGCTGCGTCGAGGTCGTGGACGACCGTGGCCGAGGCCCGCGCCCCTTCGACCTGACGGCCGACGCGGCCGTTCTGCACCAGGACATGGCCGACCTGGGCACGTTCCTCACGTCGTCCACGAACGCGGACTCGATGGAGTGGGACGCTCAGGGTCCCGACGGGGGCTGCGTGGCCGGTGAGTGGACCTTCACGGTCCGGCTCAGCTGCCCGTGACGCCTCTCCCGGGCTAGAGGTGTGAGATGGTTCACGTAAGAGTGCGGTTCAAGGGCCCCATCCGGGAGGACAAGGTGGCCCAGATCACTAAACAGGCAGCCTTGAAGGCGGCTAAGCGCACGCAGGGCCGTATCCAGCGCAACATCCGCGCCAAGGGGCGCGTGAACTCCGGCCGGATGGTGAACTCCGTCACCGTTGAGAGGGTCCCCGGCAAGCACCCGCTCAACCCGACCTTCGAGATCGGGGCGCGCACGCCGTACGCCGCCTATCAGGAGAAGGGCACCCGACCGCACGGCCCGGTCAGAGCTCAGCGCATGGTCTTCACCCCGAAGGGCTACAGCCAGACCGTCTTCGCGAAGTGGGTCAAGGGAATCAAGGGTGCGCACTTCGTCCGCGACGCGGTACGGCTTATCAAGCCCTCTGACTTCCATTAGAATCGCCTCATGGCTACTATCACGATCCCCGGCAAGACCCGGAAGTCCATCACTGTTGAACTGGTAGGTACCGAGTACAAGGTCCGCCCGCCCAAGACCGCTGTCGCCATATTCCTGTCCCAGGCGCTCAAGGACGCCGGCGAGGACTCTGAGAAGCTCATCGACGGCCTGGCGAAGTGGTGCCACGTCCTCTTCGGCAAGGAGACCGGCGCCGAGGTCGTCAAGCGGCTGAAGAGCCCCGCCGACGACCTCGACATCCCCGACCTGACCGACCTCATCTCCGCCGTCATGGAGGAGGCCGGGGAGAACCCCCCTACGTAGTCCAGCGCCTTATGGCCTCGGCCCACAAGGAGTGGGACTACATCGACGGGTTCTGCCTCGGGCACGGTATCGACCTGGAGACCCTGCCCCTGAACCGGTTCTGCCACGTCATGTGGTGGATCCTCACCCGCAACGCCGAGGACGAGGGCGCTACCGATAAGCTGAAGAGGGACCTGTGGCTCCCGCCCAGGGGCGTCGAGGTCACCGACCCGCGCAGCCCGTGGTACTCCGGCAACGAGTCATCGGGCTTCGGATCCCTTAAGTCAGCCCTCGGGATGTGACAGCACATATAGGACACGCCTATGCGGGCGGTATCATGGCCTCAGACAGGAGTCGGGCCGCGATGCCGCCCGCTCGACGTACGAGCGGGGAGGTAGCCCGTGGCAGACAAGATCGGCGAGGTAGTCGTAGAGGTCGGCGCTGACGCGCGCGACTTCCGCGGCGACGCTGAGCGGGGCATCGAGAAGAGCCTCAAGAAGATCGGCAAGCGGATCGAGCGCGCCGCTGAGAAGTGGGCCCGCGAGATGCGAGACTCCGTCAAGGACGCGCTTGACGGCCTCGTGCTCCAGGTCAACGCGAGGATCGACCCGAAGGACCTGCGCCGCATCGAGACGGCCATTGCCCAGACCAAGGCGTCCCCGGAAGTCGACATCTCAAAGCGCGATCTGGAGGAGATCAAGCAGAAGCTCCGCCAGGCCGACTGGCGCACTCCGGTCAGGCCGGTCCTCGACGACAACGCCGTGGCCAAGCTGGGCCGTGAGCTGGACGAGATGAAGGCTGCGATCAAGGCCCGCGTCGACCTGGACGAGAAGTCGCGCCAGAAGGCCCTCGACGCGATCCGCCGGACTGAGGCCGCCATTGATGCCAAGATCGAGATAGACGGCAAGGACGTCGCCGAGATCAAGGAGCGCATCGCCAACATCAAGTCGGACATCCGCGTGGATGTCTCCCTTGAGAAGGCCGCGCAGCGCAAGATCAAGGAGCAGATCGCCAAGCTTGACGCGAAGCTGAAGGCCGAGGCCGAGCTTGACGACGCCTCCAAGAAGAGGCTCCAGGCCGAGCTGAAGAAGCTCGGCGGCGACATCGAGGCCCACGCGCACCTGTCCGAGGCGTCCAAGCGGAAGCTGAAGCACGAGCTCGACAAGCTCGACGGCACGGCGACCGTCAACGTCGACCTTGACGACGGCAAGGCCCGCTTCGACCTGGCCCGGCTGACCAAGAAGCCGCGCTACATCGATATCCACGTCCGCCTGGCGAAGGCGTCGCTGGCGAAGGTCGCCGCCGAGCTGAAGGCGCTGGCCGGCGGGAACATCTTCGGCAACCTGAAGAACTCGCTGAACGACATCTTCACCAACCTGGACACCTTCTCGGTGAAGATGGCCGGGGCGGGCACCGCGATCCTCGGGCTGGCCTCTGCCGCCGGGGCGGGGCTGGGTACGGTCGCCCAATTCGGGATGAGCATCGCCCACACGCTCCCGGCCCTGCTCGCCATGCCGGGCATCCTCGGAGCGGCCGCAGCCGGCGTGGGCATCTTCGCCGCCGCCATGTCCGACGCCTCGACCGTCCTGGAGGACCTGGGCCCCTCCTTTGAGGCGCTGCAGGACTCGATCTCTACGTCGTTCTGGGGCGAGGCTGAGGGGTCGGTCCGGTCCCTCATCGTCAACGGCCTGGAGGCCTTGACGCCCGCCATCTCGGAGGTGGCGGCGAACATGGGGTCGATGACGTCGGCCGTCGCGTCTGCTGCTCAGGACCACATCCCCGGCTTCCAGGCGTCGCTAGGCTACCTGGCCGAGGCCATGGACATCGGAGGCGACGGCGCGGGAGCCTTCACCGATGCTCTGCTGAGCCTGGGTGAGGTAGGGGCGAAGTACCTGCCGTCGATAGCCTCGTGGGCCAACGACGTCGCCTACTCCTTCCAGTCGTGGGTGCAGGCCAAGACCTCCTCCGGGGAGATGGACCAGGCCATCCAGGCTGCCGCCAAGACCTTCGGCACCCTGAAGAACATCGTCTTCGACCTAGCCGGCATCCTCGGCGGGGTCTTCTCCGCCATGGCCTCTGGCTCCACGCCCCTGAGCGCCATCGCCGACGGGCTCGACAGGGCCAACGCCGCGGTCAACGGCCCGCTGTGGCAGGGGACTCTGTCCAGCATCTTCAGCGCGATGGGTACGGCTGCGTCCTACGCCTTCCAGGGCGTCGGCTCGCTCGGCCAGGCGTTCGTTTCCTTGGCCCCCACCCTCTCCACGATCCTGCCCCTCGTGGGCCAGATCATTGAGGTCGGGCTCAACGGGATCTCTACGGCTCTCCAGAACCCGGCCTTCCAGGGCGGCCTGGAGTCGTTCTTCCAGAACGTGCTGATCGCCGTCCAGGCGCTAGCGCCGGCCATGCCCGCCCTGGGCGAGGCGTTCGGAGCACTGGCCACCGTCGGCGGGGAGCTGCTTGCGGCCGTCGCCCCGCTGATCGCTCAGCTGGTGGAGCAGCTGGCCCCGGTCATGACCCAGCTGGCCGAGCTGCTGGCCCCGATCATCGAGCAGCTGGCCGCGGCACTCATGCCGGTCATCCAGGCTCTCGGCCCTGTGCTGTCGGCCTTGTTCGCGGTGCTCGGCCCGCTAATCAACGACCTGCTAGCGGCGATCGTCCCAGTCATTGGCCCGATCGTGTCGGCACTGACCGCCGCCCTGATCCCGGCGTTCCAGCTGGTGGGGACGGTGGTTAAGGCCCTCATGCCGATCGTCGTTCCGATCATCACGGGCATCAAGAACACCATCGTCAGCGCGATGCAGGTGATCCAGGGGATCATCAACCTCGTAATGGGCGTCATCACGGGCAACTGGTCTCAGGCGTGGAACGGGATCAAGCAGATCAGCTCCGGAGTCTGGAACTTCATCAAGGCGCAGTTCACGGGATTCGGCCAGATTCTGGTCGGCATCGCCAGGGCGGCGTGGAACCTGCTAGGAAGCGTCATCTCCGGCGGATGGAACGCCATCAAGTCCGGAGCCTCGGCCGCGTGGAACGGGATCACGTCCACCATCTCCTCCGGAGTCAGCCTGGCCGTCAACTTCGTACGGAACCTGCCCAACAGCATCCGGAACATATTCTCCAACGCCGGTTCCTGGCTGATCAGCGCCGGTAAGAACATCATCAATGGTCTTCTGAACGGTATCTCGTCGATGATCGGGGCGGTCAAGAACAAGCTGAGCAGGCTGACCAGCATGCTCCCGTCCTGGAAGGGTCCGGCCCCCGTTGACAAGGTTCTGCTCACCCCTGCCGGGGAGATGATCATGCAGGGCCTCATCAACGGCCTGGAGAGCCAGTACGGGGCCGTGCGCTCCTCGCTGCAGGGCCTCACCGAGGACCTGACCAAGCCCGCCACGATCGGCCTGAGCGCCGACGTTCAGCCGCTCCCGGCGCGGGCCTCGGCCGGCCGCCCGAACCCGGCCCCGGAGTCCTCCGGATCGTTTGATAAGGGAAGCCGATCAGGCGCTACAATCAACATCACCAACAACTATCCGCAGGCCAAGCCGGACTCCAAGACTCGCGACGAGGTCGCCGAGGGGCTGAGACTGGCCGCGATCATCTGAGGAGGGTCACCCACCCATGGCCATCTACTCACTGGACGGCACCGACCTTGACGACGTGCGTCAGCGCTGGGTGCTAGCCGAGGGGACGACTCTGTCGACCCGCGGCGAGCCCTGGAACGCCTCCGTGGACATCCCCGGACGGTTCGGCGTGCTGCCGATCGCTCCGAGCGTCCTGAAGTCCGCCACCGTCGCCCTGAAGTTCACCGTGTTCTCCTGGGCCGACGGCCGAAACGGGAACCGCTGCAAGGAGGGCCTGGAGGTCCTGGAGCGCAACTACCAGGACCTCCTGCGCCGCCTGTACGCCTTCGGACGGCTCCAGACCCTCCAGTACACGCCTAAGGGCTCCCCCGCGAGGGAGGCCCAGGTCCGGCCCACATCCTCGGTGGAGCCTGCCTTCGACCCGCACTCCGAGACGATAGCGTTCGCGATCACCTACGAGATCGTCGCCGGCCTGTGGCGCGGCGTGGCGGACATCGAGGCCCCTCTGACGGACCTGTCGGCGTTCAACGGCTGCGTGATGCCTATCCCGGACGGGAAGCTGATGCTGGAGCCGTCGTCTACCTCCTGCACCGTCAGGGACAACGTCTCCGGCACCTCGTTCACCTTCAACGGCTCACTGAACGTCGGCGAGAAGCTGATCGTGGACATCGCCCGGTACCGGGCCTGGAAGAACCCCTCCCAGGAGTGGGAGATCCAGTCGAACGCGCGCAGCGCTGACGGGGAGATCTCTATGAGTCCCGGAGGCTTCCGGGCTACGCCGAACGCCGACGGCCACATCTCGATGACGCTCACTAACGTGTCCGGCCGCTTCCGCGGAAGGATGGCCTACTGATGCCCCGAAACACCTCCTTTGCGCGTGGCCTGGCCATGCGCTACGTCGCCTACGACCAGGCCACCGGCGCCCGCCTCGGGGTGCTTCCCGACGCCCTGGCGGGCACGTTCACGTGCCCGCGACAGGCCACGCCATCGCTTACCCTGTCCTACCCGAACGGGGGCATGGGCGTGCGGGGCGAGCTGCTCGACTCCGCCGTGGAGATCGCCGTTGAGCTCTGCTACGACGGCCAGACCTGGCGCGAGCCTTACAACGCCCGCTTCACCAACCTGTCCTCCGAGTGGAACCTCATTGACGACGGCACCGAGCGGCGCCACGCCGACCTCATCCACATCGGGCACCGCCTGGAGGGCGCCCTCGTGTGGGAGGTCCCCTTCGCGGCGATGGACAAGGACGGGAAGTACCGGTTCCGAGACCGCAACGCCGGGGAGATCCTTCGCACCGTGTGGGACGCCGCCGTCAAGCGGGGCTGGGGTACTGGCCTCACGCTAGACGTCTCCACGTCGGCCGACTCCGCCGGACAGCGCTGGGCACTGATCACGACTATCGCCTTCGACCCGTCGGTGTCGATCAAGTCGATCCTGGACTCGCTCATGAACATGGGCATGATCGACTACCGATGGCGAGGCCGCACCCTTCAGGTCTACAACCCGGACGCGGCGCTCAAGCGTGAGAACCTGGACGTCGTGTGGCGACTGACAGCGGGGACGAAGTCGGCCCCGGAGAAGCTGGACTGGTCCCAGCTGTGCACCCACGTCCTTGTGAAGGGTGACGAGGGCAAGACCTGGACCTTCCCCAACCCTGAGGCACCCAAGGACATGCCCCGCACTGAGAAGGTCGTCAGCGCCGGCGGCGTGACTCTGGAGACCACGGCCCGCCGCGTGGCAGACCTCACTCTGAAGACCGGAGCCACGCCCGCCGCGGAGGTCAAGCGCGAGTGGGAGGCCGACGACCTGCAGTGGCTCCCCTTCGAGGACTACGCCCTGGGCGACTGGATCCGCGTGGAGCGGGCCGGTGGTCTGGAGAAGATGCGAGTTACCCAGATCTCCATCTCGGTGACTGAGAACGGCCGCTGCCAGGGTCACACAACGCTGGGCACGATGCTCGACGACGTCCTGGCTCGCCTGGCCAAGCGCCAGAAAGGCGTCCTGGGGGCGGTCAACTCCGACGGTAAGAACCCTCGGCCGGAGAAGCCGAAGAGCAAGAACGCCCCCAACCCGCCCCAGGGGCTCGTGGTCACTTCGGACGCCGTCATCGGCGCTGACGGCTACCCTCGCGCCGCAGCCTCACTGAAGTGGGAGGCGGTGACGACGGACACCCTCGGGGTTGCCGTGGACGTGACCGGATACGAGATCGCCTCCCGGAAGCTGCCGCTGCTGTCGGGCCCGATGAGCACGTCCAAGGAGACTACGGGGCAGCTGGACGGGCTCACTCCGGGCGCCCGCTACGCGTTCGCCGTGCGGGCCGTCACGGCCGACACCACGGGCGCGTGGTCGCGGGAGGTCGAGGCCACCATGGCCTCGGACGTGACCCCTCCGCCGGTGCCGACGGTTCCGGTCCTCACGCAGACCCTGGGCGTGCTCGGGGTCTACTGGGACGGTAAGGGTACCGGCGGGGCGGGAATGCCTCTCGACTTCGCAGGCATCGAGGTGTCCGTGCGCAAGCCGGGCGAGCCTCCGATCCGGTTCACGGACATGCCGGTGCCGGTGCAGAGGACCAACCTCGCGGGCCTCGAGATCCGGGAGTGGGAGGTCTGCCTCCGGTCCTACGACCGCTCCGGCAACCGGTCCGCGTGGGGGCCGACGGCGCGCATCACGCTCGAGCAGAGCATCGACGCCGACGCGATCGCCAAGAAGGTTGAGGAGAAGCTGGCCGCCAGCGACGCGGTGCAGCGGGCGGCGCGCGCCGAGACCCTCAAGGAGATGAACAAGCTCACCGAGGGCATGACCCAGGTGGCCCTCTCCCTCGTGGAGACCGGCCCGTACCCGCCCGACAAGGGCGTGGTAGACAAGACACAGTGGGTGTCGCCAGACGCCCGCATCTTCGTACTGAAGAAGCAAGGAGACTGAGACCATGGCCTACACCCCCAGCACCTGGAAGGACGGCCCGGAGGGCCGCACACCGATCACCGCCGCGGCGCTGACCAAGATCGAGAACGGCCTGGCCACGGCCGCCTCGGTCGCCGACACGGCCAACACGAAGGCCAGCGCTGCGGCCACCAACACCCTGGCCCAGCAGATCCAGCAGCAGGTCCAGAAGATGATGAACTACGTCATCCCGATCGGTGGAGTCATCCCGTTCTACGGGACGCTGCAGCCCGACGGGTGGCTCCTGTGCAACGGCCAGGCGGTCAGCCGCACCGCCTACTCGGAGCTGTTCGCCGTCATCTCCACCCGTGGCGGGGGCGGTAACGGTTCGACCACCTTCAACATCCCGGACCTGCGTGGCCTGGTCATCTACGGCCACGGCCACGGCCGTACGCCCAGGCTGGGCGCCACCGTCGGCGAGTTCGACCACAAGATCACCGTGGGCGAGATCCCGCCGCACTCGCACAACATCGGCGAGGTCGAGGACTCTGGCCGCCGCTTCCAGGCCCGCACCTCCGGCCAGGACATCGGTATCGGCTCGAGCGGGTACACGTACCTGACCTCTACCGGTAATAATGCCTCGGGCCGCTCCCCACAGGCGATCGCCGAGGGCAGCCAGTCGAACATGCAGATCTTCCCTCGCGGCTCGGTCGCCATGTACATCATGCGCGCGAAGTGATGCCGCATGGCTGAGATCAAGGACGAGTACATTCAGTGGCCGGGACCGGCCACGTTCCCCGGCGTCACTACGACGCCGGCCTACGACCGCTACGCGAACGGGAACACCCTCGTCCACTCCCACAAGGGCTGGGAGTGGCAGGAGGTCGACTCCCCCTACCAGAAGGCCGCCGCGGCGCTGGCGCAGTCAGCCATCGAGACCGCGGTGCAGCGCGCCTCCACGGTGTTCGGGACGGTCTACTACCAGCGCGGCAACTCCGCCGACAGGCCCGACTTCGACGGCAAGGCGATCGGGGACACGTGCCGCATCCAGGACCCGCAGACCCTGAACATCGTCGCTGAGTGGCGTTGGGACGGCTCTGGCTGGGAGAAGATGCAGGTCTCCGGCGAGCAGGTCAGCAACCTCGACGTCGGCCGCCTGACGGCGGGCTCCGCGGCGATCAACGAGCTCGCGGCTCGCAAGATCGCCGCGGACACTGGCCAGTTCCTCCAGCTGACCACGGACCAGCTGACCGTGACCGGCAACGCGTCCTTCGTGGACGCCACGGCCCGGCACGTGTGGGCCAAGATCGTCAGCGCGAACGAGGGCGAGTTCCAGAAGATCCGAGCCGGAATGATCGCCGCCAACGCGATCAGCGCCGACAACCTCCAGGTCGGAGCCCTCGACGGCAAGGTCATTACAGGTGCGACTATCCAGTCGGAGCGAGCTTCTAACCGCGGCATCAAGATCTCCAGCGCCGGCATGCAGGTGTACGCCTCGAACGGCTGGAAGGCCCTGGACATCAATGCCCAGAGCGGGGACATCTCCATCGCAGGGCGTATCTCGCGTCGCGACACGTGGTCGGAGGTCTGGTTCAATGACATCATCTCCCGCTGGTCCGGCACGGATGAGTATCAGGGCCTCAAGCACGGCTGCGGCCTGTCCTTCAACTCTCTGGAGGACGACTGGTGGGAGGGAGCCATCGGAATCCTCAAGGCGTCCACCGGGGACCCGGCCTTGAGGCTGCAGGGGCCACTGCCGAAAAGATCGGGCAAGGTATCCCCATACATGACCGTCGGCACGTCGGCAATCGCCATGTACACCCCCGCGGGAAACAGCTCGTTCTCCTTTAACAGCCTGGGGGTAAATCTCCAGACGAAGTCCGTGTACTGGTGGATGAACGATCAGGGGTTCTCCTACGGCACCAAGAGTGACAATACTCCGAGGTTCTACCTTGACCGCACCTACCTGGATATCAAGCCCTTTAAGAGCACCGCCACCTCGGGGGCCCGCATCTGGGCCGACGGATCGAAGATCGCGATGCAGTTCAACCAGGCCAATCAGGTCTGGATCAGCTCCGAGGGGGTGCACCTGACGGGCAACAAGCAGTTTGCCATGCGGGTGCCTAAGGCCACCAAGGCGCGTGGCGGGATGTGGCTTACCCACTCCTGCACCGAGTCTCCCTACGATGGGCTGGAGTACTGGGAGAACGTGACTCTAGACGAGTCGGGTCACGCTACCTGGACGCTCCCAGACTACGTGCCGCTGATCGCCTCCGCCAAGGCCCCGTGGGTTGTCTTCGCCAGTGACGGCGCCCGGGCGGAGCTGGACCGCTCCAACCCCGAGGAGTGGCGTGTGAACGTCACCGGCACGCCCGGCTCGACCGTCGCCGTCCTCGTGAAGGGGGCTCGCATGATCGACCACGACACCGACGAGTCCGGCGAGCCGATCATGCGGGACTACGCCCGAGAGTCTATGTGGATCCTGCCCCCGTCCTCCGGGGTCTCTCAGGGCGGGGGCCCGGAGGAGGGCAATATAGCCTACGAAGACCCAGTTACCCTGGGGGGTAACTACTACGGCCCCACCCCGAACCCGGCACCGGAATCAAACTGATAGGAGAACCATGGAAGAGCAGAGCAGCCAGGTCGACGCGATCCTCGTTATCGAGGCGCTGACCCTGGAGATCGCAGCCCTGACACGCCGCGCCGTCATCGCGGAGCAGCGTGTCGCCGTCCTGGAGGCCGAGAAGGCTAAGAACCGAGGCAAGGAGAGCAAGTGAGCGTAGGATCCGTTACCGCCGAGATCGCTCGGCGCATCTGCGACGAGCAGAACGTCGGCTACAGCCAGCCCGAGCGCCGGTCGTGGTACGCCGCGGCCGACGCTCACGGGCGCGTCTCCAGTCCGCAGAACGCGGACTGCTCGAGCCTGGCGTGCGGTGCCATCTCGTATGGCATCCACCACACCTACGGAGTGCCGTGGGGCCACGCCGCCCTCCTGGAGATCAACGACTACTGGACCGGCAACATGCGTGCCGGGATGGAGTCGCACGGCTTCAATGAGGTCAGCTGGTCCGACGAGAACCTGACTCCGGACGGCGGCTTCCAGATCGGCGACATCATCCTGTCGGCCGCGAACGAGGGCGGTGTCGGCCACGTCGTGATCGCCGTCGAGGGCGGCGGCGACCCGCTCGTGGCGGAGGCGTGGATCGCTGAGGACGGCTCGATCGCGGGCACCGCGGGGGACCAGACCGGGCAGGAGACGCGGACCGAGCGCTACAGCGAGCACCCGCACACTCAGCGCGGCGCGTGGACGAGCTGCCACCGTTTCAGTGAGGCGAAGTTCCTCCAGCAGTGGCCCGCCTTCGCCAAGCGGAAGGCGTCGGCTCCGGCTCCCCGGCCGGCCGCTCCAGCGTCACAGGCTGCCGCGCCACAGCACGCCCACGGCATCGACATCTCCAGCCATCAGGCGGGCCTGAACGTGGCAGGCATCTGGGCCGACTTCGTCATCGTCAAGGCGACCGAGGACGACGACTACGTGAACCCGTACATGGTCTCCCAGGCCAACGCCACGCTGGCGGCCTCGAAGCGGCTCGGCTTCTACCACTTCGCCCGCCCGGGTGACGCGGCCGCGCAGGCCCGCTACTTCGTGTCCGCCGTCGGCGCTCTCCGCAGCAGGGCCACCCTGTGGCTCGACTGGGAGGACAACGCCGTCGCGCAGGGGCCCGGCTGGGCGAAGTCGTTCCTGGACACCGTGAAGTCTCTGACGGGCTCCACGCCGGGCATCTACATGAACGGCAGTGCCGTCAACGGCTACGACTGGAGCGCCGCGGCCTCCCAGTACCCGCTGTGGTACGCGGGCGGCCCGGACTACTCGGACTACGGTCGGCCCTACTCGGACCCCGCAGTGCCGTCGGTCTCCTACTGGGGCCAGCCGCTCATCCACCAGTACACGGAGGATGGAAGCCTGCCCGGCTACTCGGGCACTCTCGACCTGAACCGGCTGCGCGACCGCTCGGCCTGGGACCGGATGATTAACGGCGGAGCCGTCACCGCCGCGCCAGCGGCATCCGCGGCATCCTCTTCGACGTCGGCGAGTCCCTACACCGGCAAGAAGAACAGGTCCGACGGGCAGAGCGAGCTCGTGTGTAACGGGAGCTTCGGCGTCGCCACGATCGGCCGGCTCCAGCAGGTCATGGGCACCGCGATCGACGGCGTCCTGGACGAGGACGGCTCGCCGGCGGTTGAGCGGCTTCAGGCGTTCCTGAACTCGGCCGTCCCGGCCGACACGCAGACCGCGCTGAACGAAGCCTCCCGCCTGGCCGAGGACGGCGTGTTAGGGGCGGCCACGTGGCGCACGCTGCAGTTCCTCATCATGGCCTGGCACAAGGAGTACCTGCCCGACGGCTGGGACTTCGCTGACTGGGTCGACGGTGAGGCAGGCACTGCCACGATCGGCGCTCTCCAGCGGGCGCTTAACAACTCCAAGGCCAACTCTCGGAGGCTGTGGTGAGGTCGTGACCTCGTCGTGACCTATAGAAGGCTCACAGACTCATAGGGATACACTAAGGGCGGGGACTCACGAGGGTCCCCGCCCTTACCTATGGAAGGAGAACATGTGAAGTACGCAACCGCGACGTTCTGGGAGGGCCTGGCCGAGCGCGCCATCTCCACCTTTGCGCAGTCCCTCGTGGGCGCCTTCGGTGTCGGCACCTCGCTCTTCGGCCTGGACTGGAAGGGCGCCCTCGGCATCGCCGGTGCGGCCGCCCTGGCGTCGGTCCTGAAGTCGTTCTCCCTGCCCGAGGAGACCGACCGAGCCGTGGCCTCGGCCGAGGTGGAGGCCTACAACCCCCGCCACGCCTCCGGCCTGGCCGGCTGAGGTAGTCCGATGACCTCGGCAGAGTCGTCCCCGTCGGCAATCGTCGCGATGCTGGCCTCCCCGGACGTGATCGCGGCGGGGACGGCTCTGCTGGTTGCTCTCATCACCTGGCTCAGGGTCACGATCAAACGTCAGCAGCAGCGCCTGGAGGAGAGGATGACGCGGATGAGCGCCCACGTAGTGAGGGCGGCCAATGCGGCGGAGTCAGCTTCGGAGGGCGTCCACAACAACCACGACTCAAATCTGCGGGACGACCTCGACTCAAAGTTCGGGAAGGTCCTCGACGGCCTGGCCCGCCTGACCGCGTCGGTCGACGACCTGCGCGAGTCGGACCGGCAGCACGACGCCCGCATGGCCCGCCTGGAGACTCAGATCGAGGGCGTCCGCAATGACGCCCGTACTGATAGGTCCCACCTATACACGGAGGTCCAGTCATTACATGATCGTATTGATAGGGTAAAGTCTGAGACGAATCCGTTACGTCAGGAGCCCCGATGACCTCCCCCACCGCAACGATCACCGGCCGCGTAGTAGGCCCTGACGGCCTGGGGCGCCTGGGCCGGATCACCTTCACCCCCGCCAGTCTCGGAGCCCTGCTGCCCGCACGCGACGTCGTCGCAGGCCGGACGTCGATCCGCATCGACACCGACGGATATCTAGTAGGCCCTTCGGGCCGGTCGGTAACCATCTCCCCCGGGAACTATGAGATAGATCTCAATATTCCTGGAGACCTCGGAGCCCATGTCCGGACAACCCGAGCCCTGGCCGACAGTGACGTGCTCAACATCGCCGATCTCCTCACGGCGGCGCCCGCTCCCCCGCCCCCGCAGCCTCCGAGCCCAGACCCCGGCCAGCCGCCCACTCCTCGGGAACATGGTGTCCGCATTGCGGGACAGCCCGGTATCCTTGAGGCTATAGATAGGTCGGAAGTCATAGACCTAGGCAATGGAGTACTCACCTGGAGGTAGGACGGCTATGGCCGATCTCACATGGTACAGCCGTGAAGGCGCCGATCAGCGATTCCTGACGAAGACCGAGGCGGCCGGCCTGGCCTCTAAGACCGAGAGCGCTCAGGGCGACGCCGCCCTCGGCAGCAGGATCGACGCCGTCGAGGCCGTGGCCGGGGCCGCACTCCCCTCGACCACGGCGGCCTCCACCTACGCCACGAAGGCCGAGGTGGAGGCCGTCAAGCAGACCATCCCGACGGTTCCCGCCGCGCCCGACCTGTCCGGCTACGCTACCAAGTCCGAGATGCAGGCCGCCGACGGCGCCCTCGGTCAGCGCATCGACAGCGTCTCCAGCGCCGCCGCCGCCGCGGCCACGAAGGCCGAGCTGGCTCAGTACGCCACCATGGCGACCGTCTCCAGCACCTACGCCACCAAGGAGGCCCTAACCGGCTACCTCAAGTCCGCCGACGCGGCGGACACCTACGCCACGAAGGAGGCCCTGGCGCAGGCCCAGCTGGGCGGGGGAGGCCAGGCCCCCGACCTGTCGGGCTTCGCCACCAAGGCAGAGATGCGCCAGGCCGACTCCGCCCTAGGAGCCCGCATCGATCAGGTCAAGGCCACCGCCGACGGCGCCTTGCCGGCCACGGCAGCAGCCTCTACCTACGCCACCAAGGCGGAAGTGGGGAGCATCCGCACCCTGGCAGAGGCGGCCCTCCCTAAGACGGAGGCCTCCACCAAGTACGCCTCCAAGGATGACCTGAAGGGCTACCTCACCTCGACGTCGGCGGGGACGACCTACGCCACCAAGTCGGATCTGGCCGGGGTCCGTGCCTCCATTCCCCCGGCCACGCCGGCGCCGGACCTGTCCCCCTACCTCCGCTCAGCCGACGCCGCCAGAACTTACGCGGCCAAGACTGCCTTGGCCGACTACGTCACCCGCTCTGACGCCGATCAGGTGTACGCCACCAACGACAACCTTCAGCGCGAACTGGGGCAGAAGGCCGGCCTGACTGACCTGAACGACGTTACCCGCCGAGTCGACTCCCTCGGTGCCGCTCTCTCACCCTTCAAGCCTGGCGAGCGCTACTACTCCCCCGTGACGTACTTCTGGCCCGACTACTACGACGACGGCAAGCCAGGCAAGACGTCGAAGTGGGCGCAGATCCTGAAGTTCGCCGGCTCGCTCGGCATCGTCATCCTCAACCGCAACAGCGGCAACTGGGACGAGTTCAACGTCGACTTCAAGAAGCAGGCCGAGCTGGCGCTCGCCGCCGGCGCTAAGCGCGCCGTGTTCTACGTCAAGACCCAGTACCTAGCCGCGACCCTCCCGGCAGGCGACCCAGGCCGGGCCAACGTCCCCAACGTCGACAAGTACACGCCAGACTACATCCTCGGCCAGATCGAGAAGGCGAAGACCCAGTACGGGGATGTCTGTCAGGGCGTGTTCCTCGACGAGGCGATCAACGGCTGGGGCACCCAGGCAGGCCGCATCCCCGCCTACAAGTCCCTGATCGACAGGATCCGCGCCAAGTACGGCAAGGACTTCCTCATCGTCGTCAACTCGGGCTCGAACATCTCCGAGGACATGTGCAAGCTCGACTTCGACGTCTGCATGATGTTCGAGAAGGACGCGACGGCGTTCCTGAACGAGGACCCCGGTACCCCGATCCTCCCTGACCACATGAAGGCGTACCCCTCCACGCGCTGGTGGGCCGTCGTCCACGGGGTCACCTCGGAGAACTACCGCAGGGTCTTCGACAAGGCCGACAAGCTCGGTATCGCCCACCTGTACATCACCGACGGGCAGCTGCGTGAGGACCCGCAGCAGGGCGGCCAGTGGGAGCCTGTAGGCAACCCCTACGCGAACCCGCCATCGGTCCACATTCTTAAGCTCGTGGTTCCGTGGCTGAAGGGCTACCTGCCCCTGAAGCTGGAGGTGGACGAGCTGCGCTCCCGGCCGGCGGTCCTGTCCCTTGGGAAGCATGAGGCGGTCCCTGCTGGGACGAAGCCTGGAACGATCATCGTCAGGAAGGACGTGTAGTGGCAGATAGCGTACTCCCCGCATTTAGTCAGTGGTGGAGAGGTAACGGGGTCCCGGACGGCGACGGCGCGCTGATTCGGGCCGGCTCATCGTCGACCCTCTTCGACCAGTACGCGCTCCCCGCAGGCGGCCGGAAGTGGACGGTCGAGTATGAGTACTCGACCGACGCCGAGGCCGTCGTGTGGGTCGTGGTCAACAAGTACACGACTGCGAACGTGAAGATCGGGGACGTCGCCATCCATGACCGGAGGCTGCCCGCTGCGCAGAACGCTCGTGTCGTCATCGACTTCGACCTGCCTGCGGCGGTTGACGCGAAGTGGCTCCCGTCCATCGTCGTGCGCGAGTCGACGGACGTAAAGTTCAACTACGTGAAGGTCTATGAGACGCCGGTGCCGTCTGGCCCGACCACGACCGTGTGGACCGGCACCGATGAGGTCGCGGCATCCGTGACCGTGTGGGACGGCACTCGCGAGATCTCCGCATCCCTAGAGATTCAGGCCTGAGGGAGGAAACCATGGCAGATGAGAAGACCGGATACTGCGGCCCGTCGCAGGTGACGATCAACATTGGCACGAGCGGTGTCAGGATCAATGACGAGGGCAAGCCGCAGCCGGGCCCGGACCCCGCCCAGTACGTGACCCGGAAGGACTTCCTAGACGCACTGGAGCTGCGGCCCACCCGAGATCAGGTAGAGACCCAGATTGCGGGCGTCCGCACAGACGCCGCGAATGCTTCCGCAGCCTCGGTTGCGGCTAAGGCTGTCGCGGAGGAGGCTCGGGCACGGGCGACGGCGGCTGACAGCGCGTCGTCAGAGGCGTCTGCCAAGGTGAACGCCCTCTCGGCCACAGTGGCGGCCACCCCGCGCCTGCTGCGCCTAGACCGCGAGGCTCTCGTGCCTGAAGGCACACCTGTCGGCACGATTATCGTGCGCCCGGCTGAGCTCATCAGCAGCGGCGAGAACTCGTTCCCGCCCGTGACCGAGTGGCCCGGCGTCACTGCATCCCCGGCTGGTGATGGGGTCATCGTTGACAAGGAGCACACCCCGCTCCACCCGGCGCCGGAGCAGATGCGCTCGGCCAAGGGCACCTGGGACATCGAGATCCGCTACTCCTACCCCGGATCGGGTGAGGGCGAGGAGGAGGCCTTGGTGCCTCTGCGTATCGGCCGCCTGTGGGCCGCTGAGGACCTGATCGAGGTTCGCCGCGGCGAGGAGTTCGTGAAGTTCCGAGCGTTCCCTGGAGACAACAAGCTCTACAAGGCGAAGATCACCCCGATGGAGGTCGACAAGCACATCGGCATGTTCAAGTTCGCCGAGAAATGGGGGCCCTTCATTGAGTCCCACGAGCCCGGCGGCGTGCCTGTCGTAATCCACGACATCAAGGTCACCGAGGCCGCATGACGGTAGACAGACTAAGGCCCCGCCACTAGCCAGAGTGGCGGGGCCTTGTTTCACGTGAAACCTACGAGTAGAGCTCCCAGGCGGAGGCGTTCCCGCCTCGAGCCTCGAAGGTTAAGATGGCCGGCTTGGTGGAGTCCCCGCTGATGTTGGTCCACCAGTCGGATCCCCGGTCTGCCGACGGGCAGGAGATGATCCAGCGAGAGTCACCGACCTGGCGCACGCCGAAGTTGTGCCAGTGCCCGTGCACGAGGATCCTGGCGTCGTAGAGGCCACTCCGGCGGCCGAAAGCAAGGTCCCTGAACCAGGTAGGCACCTTACTCTGGGAGCCCGCCAGATGCCCGTGCGTGAAGCCGATGCGGGTGCCGTCGGCGGCATCCACGGTGACAGCCTCCTCCCACTTCTCAGGGCGGTGGAAGGTGACGTGCTCGTAGCCCTCCCGGTCCTCGATGATGTCCTCGATGTTCTTCGAGATCATGATGCCGAAGTCGTCATCGGGGGCGTTGGCGCGAGCGTTCTTGCCGGTCCCGGTCCTCACGGCGCAGTGGTTGGAGGGGACGGCGACGTAGTAGAGGGATGAGCACAGTGGGGCGAACGTTAGCAGGGCCTCGGCGTAGAGGCGCTGCACGACGCGGATCTGGTCGGTTAGGCTGAGGTCGTTGGTCTGGGCCTGGCTGGCGACGTTCCAGAACCCCTCGGTCGAGTCCCCGACGTCGGCGAGAATGATGCGATTGTAGTGGCCTCGGAAGAGGATGTCGTCGGCGATGTCCTTGATCGCCCTGCGCACGAGCCGGACCGTGTCCTCGGTGCCGCCGCCCTGCCCGGTTTTCCCGGCCTGAACGTCCGCCATGCAGACGACAAGCGTGTCATCCTCGATATTGGCGGACACCTGAGGAATAAGGGGCTCCTGGAAGACGGGCTCCAGGTCCTCGTAGGAGAGGCGCTTGGCCTCCTCCATCTCCAGGGTGCCGGGGCGGTACTCGATCTTCTCGTAGGAGCCGTCGGCCAGGCGGACGGTCTTGCCCCGCTTCGTGATGGCGCCGACGGGGAGGTCGAAGAACTCGTCCCGGCTCAGCTCGTCCCGGCCCTTGCGCTTCAGCGCCCGTCTGTGTCGTCGCACGGTCGCCTCAGAGGTGTTGAACTCCTCGGCCAGGTCGATGTTCGTCTTGCGCTCGCGCTCGGGGAGCGCGTCATTGGCGATGATCGCCTCATCCAGCGGGCTCATGGGTCTCCAATCTAGAGGTTGCTGGGAATACTGAGGACAGTTTATCCCCGTCCCCAACCTTTTCCACAAATCCTTGCGCGTATTGATACCTAAGTTACGCAAGTCACATCAGTGAACTTATGCAGATATTGTCCCCGCCTCACCACCGATGTACAGTCGACGTAGGCCGAGATACGGCCGACCCGGCAGATAGGTCCCACCATGAAGAACCAGTACGAATACACAATCAACTCAACGGAAGACATCTCCAGAGCGCTGGCCGAGGCCGATCGCGAGGGTTACGACCTCACCCACTACAACTCAGCGTTCTACCTCCGAGGCACTGCCGGAGAGTCGATCTCCGTGGACGACTCCCTAGCGCACCTCTTCGTCACGACTTACGGCCCCGCTCCGGTGTGGGTCTCGGGCGAGGGTGAGGTGACGGTTAGAGCTGTGGAGAATGCCGTCGTCTACGCCACGGAAGGCAGCTTGGTAGACGCCTACGACTCTGCCACCGTCTACGCCTATGACCGCTCTCAGGTAGACGTCAGCATGGAGGCATCCGTGTACGTGGCCTCAGATGACGTGGACGTGAAAGCCTTCGGCAACTCCGAGGTGTACCTCCCCAGCGATGGAGTGGCCGGGTCTCAGGCACAGGTGTTCCTGCAGGACTACTCCAATATCACTCGAGGCGTCGACGTGCCTGCGGTCCTCACCAACTGATAGGAGAATCCAATGACATCCCTCTCAACCAATCACCTGGCCTTCCCCGGCAACTTCAACCCACTCACCGAGCGCCGCGTGTCTGCCCAGTCCTGGGCCAACGCCCTGCGCCCCTACCTGCGCTACGTAAGCACCGTGACGAAGGACGACTCCCTAGCCGTCCTGGCGGAGAATGGCCATGACCTTGTCCTGACCTTCACCCAGTCCGAGGAGAAGCGCGGCCGCTGGCCTCTGTGGACACTGGAGGTCTACTCGCGCTCCACCCGCGTCGAGTACTCGTACCAGGTCGGCAACCTTCAGGACGTGCTAGTCTCTCTCCTGCACGAGCTCTGAGCCATTACCACCGCCTAGTCAGCGGGCCAGGGCTCGCCAGGCGATGGAGCCGCACAGAAAACCCCCACGGTCAAGGTCGCGGGGGTTTTCTGTTGCCCAGATCACGCTTGTAAAGTTGTTAGCTCTTTACCCGTCACCTCACAAGATGTAGGCTGGACCCATCACCCGGCGACGGCTACCGCCGTCCCAGATAGGAGCAGTCATGCGCATCATGGACCTGGAGAAGGTCGTGAGCCAGGCCAGGAAGGCCGCCCAGGGCTCACACACGCCCTGTGGCCCGATCACGTGGGTCTGGGGCAAAGAGGACCTGAAGGCCCTCGTCAAGGCCGTCCACGCCTCGCAGAAGGTCGTCATGGACCTCGAGACCACCGGCCTGGACGAGTACGCGGAGGCCGGCGGCGACACCAACGGCAGCTACCCCGCACGGATCGTCCTGGCCTCCCTGACCCTGCCCAGTGCCGAGCGCGCGGCGGCCGGTGCCTACAACTGGCGCAGCTTCGACGGCGAGCAGCCGATGACCTACCTAGTGCCTCTCTCGCACCCGGCCAGCCCCCTGCTCGGCTCGTGGAGGAAGGTCATGGCGATCATCGGCCGCGAGATCAACCGCAGCGGCAAGCCCTTCGTCAACGCGAACATCAAGTTCGACGCCCGGTGGGTCTTCGCCCAGGCCGGCGTGGACCTGTCCGACCGCATCGAGTGGGACACGACCGTCTCGTCCCAGCTGGTGGACACAGAGGCCCGCACCCGCCTCAAGATTCGCGCCGCGCGCGACTTCGGTATCGAGGAGTGGGACGACTTCGACCTAAGCACTCCAGGCGCCGCCGAGCAGGTCGACCTGATCCAGCTGGGCGAGTACGCCGCCCGTGACACCTACTACACCTGGAAGATCGAGGAGAAGCACCGCGACCAGATGTTCCTCGCCGGGGACGAGGAGCCCTTCGACTCCGACGACATCCAGATGGCCCGCCTAGGTAAGGTCGCCACCTACGTCGCCATGCCGACTGTGAAGACTCTCACAAAGGTGGAGCAGCGCGGCTTCCTGCTCGACGTCGACTGGGTCCACGCCAAGATCGAGGAGATGGACGCCCTGCGCCTGAAGGCCTGCGAGGACATCCTCGGCCTGTACGGCACCGCCCCGGCGCCTGCGCCGGCGAAGGACGGCGTCACCACGGCCGCGACGTCGAAGTGGTTCCAGGGCTTCGTGGCCCAGGCCATCGAGGCCGGCGACCTGCGTGTGACGGCCCGCACGGACTCCGGAAACGCTCAGTGGAACAAGGCGGTCCTCATCGCCCAGCAGCGTCAAGGCAGCCCCGCCGCCGACGCGTTGCTGCGCCACCGCGACGCGACGAAGACGCTAGAGTTCCTGCGCTCGTGGCTGGAGCTCCGTGACCCAAACAACGTGATCCATGCCACATACAACGTGGGATTTGTAAAGACGGGAAGATTAAGTTGTGCCTCCCCGAATCTTCAACAGTGCCTACACGGTGCTGACGAGGTTCTTACCCGCTCCGGGTGGGTGCGGCTTGACGCTCTCGAGCACGGGGTCGAGATCATGCAGGTCTCGGAGACCGGGGAGGGCTCCTGGGTCGTGCCTACCGGTTACGTGGACAAGCCCTACGCGGGAAACATGGTCCGCATGAAGTCGGATTGGATCGACGTCCTCATGACCCCGGATCACCGCCTCCTGACCCACACCCGTGGCGGAGCTCCTCGCTGGGAGCGGGCCTCGCAGTGGGTGGGGACTGCCGGAAAGATCGTTGACCGCAAGTTCATCCGCGCTCTGACCTCCGCCCCAGATGCCCCCGACCTTACGGAATCTGAGCGCCGGGAGGTGCGCATGGCCATCGCCATGCAGGCCGACGGGTCGAGCTCCCGTAAGTCATGGCAGGCGACCGTCGTTAAAAAGCGGAAGGGGGAGGCCCTGATCGAGATGGGAGGAGAGTACCGCGCAGGATGGGCACGCCCCTGCTACACCCTCCGGGTCCCTAAAGAGAGCCTGTCCAAGTGGCTTGACCCGGAGAGCAAGAACTTCCGGCCCGAGGCATTCCTCGCTCTGAACCGGAAGGACTGCGCGTGGGCGCTCGACGAGATTCTTCGCTGGGACGGGGACTCTACTCGGGGGTGCACCTACACCCAGAACCAGGCACGCCGCCCCTCCGTAGACCTGGCACAGGCGCTGGCCGCAATGTGCGGGCGCTCGACCACTCTCTACCGGAAGCAGGTCGATGGGGTGACCTATCCCACGGCCAACTTCCACCGCAAGGCGATCCGCTACGCGTCCCGGATGTGGGTCACGGAAGAGCCCTACGACGGGCGGGTTTATTGCGTCTCTGTCCCATCGGGCGCCTTCCTGGCTCGGAGTGGTGGGACGGTCTGGGTCACCGGCAACTGCTCTGCGTCACTAAAACCTGCCTTCATCCCCCGTCCGGGGCACGTCCTGCTCGACCTCGACTACAGCCAGGTCGAGCTGCGGGTGGCGGCGTTCATCTCCCGCTCTCAGCCTATGATCGAGGCATTCCAGCGTGGTGATGATCTTCACAGGCTCCTTGCTGCGAAGATCGCCGGAAAGGCGCCGGAGGACGTCACCAACCTGGAGCGCAAGCGGGCTAAGGCTGGCAACTTCGGCCTCCTCTACGGCATGAGCCCCGGCGGCTTCCAGTCCTACGCCGCCACCGCCTATGACGTTTCTCTCACTTTGGCGGAGGCTCAGGCCGTCCACAGCGCGTTCTTCGAGATGTGGGATGGCATGCGCCAGTGGCACGAGCGCGCCAAGCGCCGGGCCTACGAGCGCGGTTATGTGACATCCCCTATCGGGCGCACGCAGTGGCTGAGCGACCTCTACTCGAAGAGCTCGTTCAAGTCCTCCCACGCCGAGCGCAACGCCCTGAACAGCCCCGTGCAGGGCTTCGGCTCGGACCTCATGCAGATGGCGGCCGCCTCGATCATGGGGACCCTGCCCGGCTACCCGCTGCCCCGAGTAGAGGGGGCGCACGTCGTTGCCACCGTCCACGACGAGATCTGCATCGAGGTGCCGGAGGACCGCTGGCAGGAGATCCTGATCGAGTGCAAGCGCCGCATGGAGGACGTGAACACCTTCCTGCGCCCGCTCGACTGCCAGATGGACGTCCCGATCGTGGCCGGCCCCTCGGCCGGGACGCGCTGGGGCGTGCACGACCTGCACGACGAGGATGACCCGCTCCCAGCAGTCTGATTGAGACTTACATCTCAAAACCTCAAAACCGGGAATACGTTGGAAACGCTGGGGAAAGTCCAGTATTCCCACATTCTCGGAGACATGCGTCACACTTTCACCCCACATCCCCTGAGACATACGTCTCAAAACCCGGAAACCGGGAATACGCAGTGATTGCAACGTTTAAGGCCTATTCCCAAACCACTCAGAGATCTACATCACACTTTTAGGAGACACCATGCGCAACGCGCTGCGCACCTACCCCGCCCGCAAGGCCACTATCCAGGGCCGCCCCGCCGTCCAGGTCCGGGACACGAAGAACGAGATCGAGTACTGGGTCGAGATCACCGACGAGCCGGACGCCGGCGGCCGCTACCACGTCGTGAACCTCCTGTGCCGCCCAGACGCGGGCGTTCGCTTCCCCGATAGTGTCCCCCACAGGACCCTCTGTGAAATCGCCGCAAACGTGCTTGAGAGGGCCGAGAAGCCTGCACGGGGTGGCAACCAGTACCGAGGGGCCCCAGTCGAGACCCTGCGCGCGATGGTCGAGGAGGGCAAGACCCGCACCGACATCGCCAAGGAGCTTGGCCGCAGCGTCTACACCGTGGACTCGTGGCTGCGCCGGGCTCGCCGCATCGACCCGACCTTCCCAGGCACGATGACGAAGGGCGGGGCGCGACGCCCGGCTCGCAACCGGACCCCCTACCGAAGGGCTCCGAAGGGCGCCTGAGCCCCCTCTCCGAAGGGCCCCAGCCATCGCGGCTGGGGCCCTTTTGCGTGCCCTAGATCACGTCCCCGCCGTCCGTCCACATCCTGAGACAGGTGTCCGCATAGTGAGAAAGTGAGGGCGGTCACGGCGTTTTAAGCACGGTTGGAAGGGTAACTAATACTTATGTCAAAATGTGTATGCCAAGTTACAAGTTCCCCCGTACTCGGGCGTGTCGCACTACAACTTCCGCGTGTCGGGCCCCCTTACTGGGATTAATCAGTATGCCTGCATACTATTCCCAGATATGGGTGTGATGAATGTCTAACTTTTAAACCCCGATTCCGTGAACAAATTCACCAATTGGCTATTGAAATGGCCCCCCTGAAAGTGCTATCATGCGCGCCCGCGCGCGCCCACACACACTCGCGCCCCCGGGTCTCCTCCCCCTGACGGAGTCAGGGGGGGAGGAGACCCGAGGGGCGCTCGTGTTGTGTGGGTAGTGGAATATATGTGTATATATGAGCCAGGTCACACCTAGTGCCGAGCCCGTTTCCGCACCCGTTGCCGGTTCCGACCCGACCCCTCGCTCCGCTGCGCTCCGCTTCGGGGTCGGGTCCTTGAACCCCGGTCCGATCCGTGCCCGTCGCTAGCGCCGGGGAGCCTTCGCCCCTGCGGTGTCCGCGTGAAGGGCGCTGCGGCGCTGGGGCGCCGGTCGCCCACGCGTCCTCGCAGGTTCTTGGCTCCAGGCGGAGAGGCTTTCCTCGGGTCGCCGTGTTGAGGCTCGCTCCGCTTCGCTGCGCTCGGTCAACACGCCCGCCCCTCGGGCCTCTCTGCGACCTCGAGCGCCGACGGCGCCCCGTCGAGATCCTGCGAGCCGGGACCTGAAAGCCGTGCCGCCGCACCTTCGTGCCGGGGATAGGGCCGCACATGCCCCCCAGAGGCCGTGTAAGCGATTCTGAGGGACTTTTACCTCGCCTCCGCACTCCGGGAGGGGTCCGGCCCTGAAAGGCGCTCAGAATGGCTTAGAACGCTCCTGAGGGATTCCGGCGCCGGGCCGCCCCGAGCCACGCCCACGCACCTTCGTTCCGGGAGGGGCCGCGCCGCCACCACGAATGTGATGACACTCACCCGAGAAATGGCCGCGTCGATTTGCATCGGGCCCCCGGATGGTGTTTAATAGACCCATCACCGCCGAGGGAGCGAAACTCCCCGGATTGGCCGCCGCAAGCCGGCGGCGGAAGTCCCTTTCCGGATGAGGAACTAACCCAAGGCGGTAGAGATACCCAGTCAGCTGGGAGGCTTTGCGAGTACGCGATGGCCTGGACGGACGGGACTCAGACGGGACACGCCTCCCGGGGTCCTAAGCCAAGTCGACCACCGCTATAAGGCCCGCACGGCCTGGATAACTGGATTCCGCCAATCATCACCACCGGCGTCGGGAAAGGCCTTGTGTGTTCCCCGTAGCCCCCGGCTCGTAGTTAGGGGTGGGCCGCCAAACGAGTCTCCGAAGTCGGTGAGGGTGTAGGACCGTGGGTTGAAGGCCCCGAGGTTCGCCGAGAAGCAAGCACAGGTCAGTGCGAGGGGACGGGGACCGGAGGACAACCTGAAACGCGATCCGTGACGCAGTCGACAGGTCCCGGTACGCGGGGAGAAGCGGCTCTGCAAGGAGCGCCCCGCTGAAACGCTTCCTCGGGAAGGTCCCCGCTAGACGAGCCCTTCGAGTGTGCTGTCACCACCGGCAGACTCGATCCGGTGAGACTGGCCCGGGAAGTCCCCCGAGCGATGGGAACCGTCTCTACGGGACCGTCCGGCCTGTGGTGGGCCTGGCGGCGACGTACGCGGGAAACTGAGACCGGATTCACCCGGACGTCTAGTCAACGTCTCATGAGCCTTCGTAATGAATGGACTTCCAGCCGCGGGACGCGGCAACGCCGGCCGGTAACGGCCCCTGGAACCTCTTGAGGTTCCACTACCCTTCGAGTAGTGTATGCGGGGCATACACCCGACAAAGGAGATGACATGCCCCGCCCCAGCAAGGACAAGCTCGTTCCCTACGTGGACGACCGCCCAGACCTCGACCAGCGGTTCGCGCCGTTGGATGCCCCCACATCGATCGACTTCGGCCGGAAGCCGGGAAACCCTTCCAGTCCTCGAAAGTCGGTGACCTTCACGATGAGGGAGGCTACCTGGGAGAGAGTCGTTCGCCGGGCAGAGCGCCAGGGCCTGCAGCCTAGGATCGTCCTAGCACGCCTCATGGAGGCGTACGGGAATCGCGAGCTCGACCTCGCACCTCACCCCTCGGGAATCAAGGTGACTCCCCACCGGACCACCTTCACCAATCCAGACAACCCCTCGAACCGGTGACCGGCTGACTACCGGTCACCGGTTTCAGGGCATCTACCCGCCCGACACCTAGCACCCAGGACCCATGAGCACAACTGAGCAGCACAACGCGGCCGTCGTAGAGGCGGCCCTTGACGCGTACCGCAGGGGGCTGACGCCCCTGCCCATCCCACGACACTCCAAGAGCCCGACAATGGCCAGCTGGACTAAGCTCCGATGGCCGGACCCCACGACCGACACCGGGGAAGGTGAGGACGCCGTCCGTGCCGCCTTCGAGGAGTACACGGCCGGCGGCTCCACCAACCTCGGAGTCCTCCTCGGCGAGGCGTCGGGAGACCTCATCGACGTCGACCTGGACCACCCCGCCGCGGCGCGTCTGAAGTCGTACCTGCTGCCCCACACGGCAGCGGTCCACGGCCGCGAGACGTCCCGCAAGTCGCACTACTGGTACCGCGCCAAGCCGGGCACCCTGCCAGCTACGCGGCGCCTGCGCATCCCCGACAAGTCGGGCCGCGGCTCGGGCGTGTCGGTAGAGATCCGCGGTAACGGCGCACAGACCATCGTGCCGCCCTCGATCCACCCCGCCACGGCGGAGACCTATGAGTGGGAGGGTGAGCCGTGGGGCGGCGACGAGGGCCCCGCCGTCGTTGACGGCACCGAGCTCCTCGCGCAGGTGACCCTCCTCGGCCTGTGCGCCGTCCTCCTGGACGCCTGGCCCGGGCCCGGCCAGCGCCACGACGCCTACGTCGCGCTTGCTGGCGGTCTCCTTCGTTACGGGGACTCGCAGACCGTGCACCCGTTCTGGGAGCGCAACGCGGGCCTCGTCATCCGCATCCTCGCTCAGGCCACTCACGACGAGGACGGGCCCGAGCAGCGCGAGCGTGAGGCGATCTACACGACCAAGCGCCGCCTTCGTGAGGGCGGGGAGGCTGTAGGTTTCACCCGCCTGGCCGAGTACATCGGGGAAGAGAGCGTGAAGGTCCTCGAGCGCCTAGTGCGCGACGCGGAGGCGGTGGCCGGCTTCGTGCCGGACGTGGCCGGTGACGTGCCAGGATGGCAGCCGCCGTGGGCGAAGCAGTGGGACGGTCTGACCATCGAGCTCGATGAGGACGCCCCCGCCCCCGCCTTCGTTGACGGGGACGATTCCTCCGAACCGCGGTCCTTGGGGGCCATTCGCCCGGACAACAGGCAGCCGGTGGCCGGAGATGAGCCGTACGGGAAGGCTGGGGAGGCTGAGGAGGCCAGCCCGGACGATGACGTCGATGATGCTCGGGAGGACCTGGACCCCCCGGACCCCCTGGACGCTCGCCCCTCGTCCTGGAGCCCTGTCGACCTGGAGCCCTACCTGACCGGGAAGCTTAAGGTCCCGGCCCCGGAGGTCTGCCGCCGCAACGACGGCGCCTGCCTGATGTACCGAGGCCGCGTGAACATGCTCTTCGGTAGCAGCGAGTCGGCCAAGTCGTGGATCGCCATGGCGATCTGCCTTCAGGAGATTGAGGCCGGCGGCCGGGCCCTGTATCTCGACTTCGAGGATGAGCCGGTCCAGACGCTTAACCGCCTCCGCCTGCTGGGCGCCGTGGACGACGACCTTCGGGCTCAGTTCTCCTACATCCGCCCCGAGGGGCCGCTGGCCGATATGCAGCGCAACAAGTGGGGTAAGGACCAGCCCACGAAGAGCGGAGAGTTCGCCCAGGACCAGTTCGACATGGCGCTTCAGACCCTCGACCCGGACATCATCGTGGCCGACGGTATGACCGCCCTCTACGGCCTGCACGGCCTGGACGCGAACGACGCCGTTAGCACTGACGTCATCACGTCTTGGCTGAAGCGTCTGACCCGTAACGGGCGCTCGACCGTCATCATCATCGATCACCAGGCCAAGAGCGCCGAGAAGGGATCCATGCCCATCGGCTCGCAGCACAAGGTCGCCATGGTCCAGGGCACCCTGCTTCAGGTGTGGCCGATCAAGCAGCCCATGCCTGGCGACGTCGGTGAGATGGAGCTCGTCGTACTGAAGGACAGGCCCGGCCAGGTCCGCGCCCATTCCCAGAAGACCGGCGGGCGCGGCAAGGCGCAGGTGGCCGGAGTGGTCACTCTCGACAGCCGCACCGAGGGGCGCTCGTCCCTCGTCATCACACCCCCTCGTCGCACCCCTTCCGGAGGCGGCGGCGGGCTGAGAGCAGACGGCGAGGACGTGAACGATGCCGAGAGGCGGGTTGAGCTGGACTTCACCGACATGTCCAAGGTGATGGAGAAGATGGCTCAGCGGCAGGACGACGAGGACACGGTCATCGGGGCGTTCAAGGGCGAGATAGGCGCCGAGCTGAGCTCGCGAGCCCTGTACGACCTAGTGGACGCTGACCTCCCGAGGAGCAGAACCAAGTCGGCCCTGGGCCGCCTTATCTCGCGAGGTTGGATCATGGCCGTAAGAGGCCGGGGAGGCAACCAGTACACGCTGGCCGCTGTGGGCGAGGACGGTACCGAGGAGCGGGACCTAGATGCCGCCGAGAACGGGAAGGAGAGTGAGGACGCCGGTGCGTGACTTCTACAAGCTGCCCCTCCTGACGCCGGAGGAGGCGTTCGAGAGGGCTTGGGATGATCATCGTGAGCGCCCGCTCTTCGATCTCGGCTATCGGGTGCGCAACCCTGCCGCCTGGAAGACCATCGAGTCGCTGCTGCGGCAGTATGACGTGCGGACGATCGCCATAGCGTCCTTCGGCCTGAAGAGCCCGGATGACGCCCTTGACGTTCTCTCCATGCTGTCGGACCGCGGGTGGCTGGTAGGGCAGACATCGGCAAATGTTTACGTCGGCGGTGAGCGCAGAACCATCCAGGCCTTCAAGGCCGAGCATCTCGGAGACTAGCCAGTAAATCGGCCACATTCCAACGGAATCTACCCCAGTGACTCAAGTCACTGGGGTAGACCTTTACCGGGGCTTGCATTGTGGCATACGCGCTGCGTAGTCTTGAGCCATCAAAGGAACGACCGCTGCGGCGGGAAGGAGAACTGAAATGGCACGCAAAGGCTCCATGCGAGCGCAGCGCAAGCGCTGGGCGCAATGGGAGGCGTACCGCAACGATATGTACGTGACCTACGAGAAGGCCCTCGCCCGCGCCTACCGGGAGTACGACCTCACCGGCGTCCTGGAGGACCCGCGGACCGGAGACCGGTACTGCCCTTCCTGCGAGAAGCCCGAGCAGTACTGCGACTGCGGGACCGCAGCCTGAGACCGATACCTGCCCATAACTGACACCTATCAATCCGCACCACCCAGAAGGAGAAACCGTGAGCCCTAAGGCCGGAACCTACTCCCTGACCTCGCCCAACGCCGTCCACGCTAACCACGCCCTGAACCACGCCTACTGGGCCGTAGGCGCCACCCTCTTCGTCATGGTCCTTCACACCTGGATCCCGTCCGGTGAGCTCCTCGACCTTCTCTGGGGTGCCTGGGTGCTGTTCGAGTTCTCGCAGATCGTCCGCTACGGAATCAAGGCCATCAAGGCCGGCATACGGGACCGCAGGGTCCTGACCTTCTCGATCCGTGAGGGTGCTCTCGTCTCGATCCCGGAGGACGCGGCCCAGTGAGAACGGTTCTGAAAGTTCTGGCATCAATCATCAAGACCTATAGAAGGAGGAGGACGCAGTGAGCCGGCACATCGTCAGCGCTGAGGAGATCATGCGCCGCGTGAAGGCGTCCCCTACCGGGGACGTCCGGGACGCCGACATCGCGGCCGTCAAGGGCAAGAAGCCCATCTCGTACGTCCCCAGCCGGCGTGTCGGCCGCGAGAGGACCAAGGCCGAGCTCGTCGGCGAGTACATCCGCTACCTGACCGACATCCACGATCGCCGCCAGGACCTGCTGAGGATCTCGGAGGAGAAGCGACAGGCGCACATCCTCGCCGAGGCTGAGAAGGCTGCGGCCCAGCATCTGGAGGAGGGCTCATGAGCTCGGAAACGTCTCTACTTGCGAGCGCCTTGGACGACTACGAGACGATGCAGGGCATCGGCGATCAGATCAAGATCCGGCGTCTCGGCGATATCTGCTGCCAGAGCGAGTACGTCCTGCACTGCTCGCGGTGGTGGCTGGTGCGCGAGGCAGCAGACTCCTCGGAGGGTCTGGAGGCTTTCATCTTGGAGATCGCGGGGCCCCGGGATCCTAAGAATCCGGAGACTGACATCCTCACCGGTCGGGCGGATGACCTTGTCATCTACGCCGGGGCCGGCGCCGGGCTTCAGTTCCAGAGCGGAGTTCTACAGGGCGTGCTGTGGCCCGACTCGGACCTCATCTACGTAAGGAGCGCCCGTCGTAGGTCTATGTGGAGCGGAATCGATGAAATGGTCTCCGGGCTGTTCTCTCGACGGTACGACAGCGACGGGGATGCGTACTACGCCCCGGTCGACCCAGAGTCCCAGCCCAAGGTTCAGGCGCACTGGATCCTCGACCCCGAGTACGACCTGATCTTGGATTGGGAGCTGGTGGACGTGTCGAGGCTTCTGGAGGAGCTCGGAGGAGACGGGCGCGGTTAAGAACGATACTCATTTAGCACCATCAAAAGACTTAGAGACAGAAGCATAGGAGAGAGGAAATCTCATGAGCAGCTCCGAGTACGTATCCGACAGTCAGCTGATTGCCCTGAGCAAAAGCATCTTCCTGAGGCGCGGGAGCGATATCGTCGCCGACGCGATCATCTACCACGGTGACTGCTGGTGGAAGGTCCTCGGGAACGGGGCCACGGCGGAGAGCGAGATCCTGTACGTCGAGAAGGCCGGCAGCACCGAGTACGACGTCGAGGAGGTAAAGATCCCCATCGACGACGCCAAGACGTACCTGACCGTCCTGGAGGGCTCTCCGCTCCAGTTCCGCGGCGGGGACCTCATCCCAACCGAGTGGCCCGACAAGGACCTGATCTACGTGGACAAGGCGCTCCGCAAGGCCGTGTCGAAGCGGGACGGCGTCTTCGAGGAGGACGAGGTTCACGGGCTGTTCTCTCGACGGTACGACGCCAATGGAGACTGCTCCTACGCGCCGGTCGAGCCCGAGGACCAGGGCATCGACAGGAACTGGCTGCTGGTGGAGCACCTGGACCTCATCCTGGAGTGGCGACCGGTGAATATCGCCTCGGTCCTGAGCGAGGCGGTCTGAGTGACGGCGTTCCAGTTCGGAGGGCCGCCGCGCTTCGCCCACCAGAAGCGCGGGCTGGCGAAGCTCATCGCCTGCGACGGCGTCGGTGCTCTCCTCATGGAGCCTGGCACCGGGAAGACCGCGGTCACGCTGGACTACTGCTCACTGCTGGCGCTGTCCTCGCCCCGGCGCGAGGCCCGTGTTCTCGTGATCGGCCCGCTCGCCGCCGTCGACCAGTGGGCACTACAGGCGCCGAAGTGGGTCGGCCCTCAGGTCAACGTCTGGGCCGAGGCCCTCGGTGGCTCGGTCATGCAGCGCGTCGAGGCCCTCCAGTCCCGCGGAGGCAAGATGCCCAGGAAGATCACCGGCGGCAAGGGTCGCGGGGCCAGTGACAGCGTCCGCGCACTCCACGCCAATCGGGCCTGGGCGCTGGCCGCTCGGCGAGACGGCGTCGAGCTGGACCGTGAGGTGGCGGCCAAGGCCGGCCCGGACGTGCTTGGCGACGCCAAGCCCCGCCTGGTGATTGAGGCGATCAACCTGGACACGCTCTCCCAGCGCCGCCAGGTCGGGTCCAAGACGATGGCCGACGTCGTGCTGGGCGCCGTCATGGACTTCGACCCCGACCTCGTAGTGATCGACGAGATGCACAAGATCAAGTCGGTCGCCTCCAACGCGTCCCGCCTGGCGGGACGGATCGGCTCACGGGTTGAACGCCGGATCGGCCTGACAGGGACTGTCATTCCCCACAGCCCGCTCGACGTCTACGGCCAGTGGAGGTTCCTCGACCCGAAGGCCTTCGGCCGGGTGCAGCCGAACGGTGAGCGCCGCGTGGCGACTTTCAAGCACTTCAAGGAGGACTACGCCGAGATGGGCGGGTACATGGGGCACGAGGTCGTCGGCTTCAAGAATCTAGACCGCCTGGAGGAGATCATGGGCGAGCGCTCATCGGTCGCCATCAAGGAGGAGTGCCTGGACCTGCCCGACGCCGTCGACACCGTCCTCCCCGTCGCACTGAGCCCTAAGGAGCTGAAGGCCTACGAGGACATGCGCACCAGGCTTCAGGTCGAGTTCCGCGAGGAGGACGACGTCCGGGAGTCCGTCGACGGCGGGGACGCCGCTACCGCAGCCAGCCGGCTGGTCCGCATGACCCGCCTTCGTCAGATCACGGCAGGCCACCTGCCGGACGACGAGGGCCAGGTCCGCGAGATCGGAAGGTCCAAGGCGAAGACCATCGCCTCCCTGATCCACGACACGCTGGAGGACGAGCAGCGCATCGTCGTCTTCGGCAGCTTCACTCACGAGCTGAAGGCCCTGGAGGAGGAGATCGCCGACAAGCGGACCACGGTCCTGAGGATCGACGGCTCCACGAAGCCTGAGGACCGCCTTGCCATGCGGCAGCGTTTTGGATCGGACGACCCGGCTCGGCTCGTCATCGTCGCCCAGATCAAGACCCTCTCGGTCGCGGTGAACGAGCTGGTCACGGCCCAGAACGCCATCTTCGCCTCGCTGCCGTGGCAGCGGGACGACATCGTGCAGGCCCGCGACCGACTCAACCGCCTCGGCCAGAAGAGCGCGACCACGTTCTGGTACGCGCTTGCACCTGGCACCGTGGACGACCTAGTCTTCCAGGCCTATCAGGACCGAACGGACCTGGAGAAAACCCTTATGGACCACATCTACAACGATAGGTAAGACCAGTGAGTACCTCCCGACGTCCCGAGGAGGACGTCATCACGGCCGAGAAGGCCACATACTCCTCACTCACTCTGCACCGCCGCTGCCCTCAGGCGTGGAAGTATCGCTACATCGACGGCCTGCGTCGCGCCCGGTCCGAGGTCACGCCGGCCCTGGACTTCGGGTCGTGGTTCCACGCCACGCGTGCTGCCGACCGCCTGGCCAAGGGCCGTGCCGAGGGGACCTTGAAGGTCGAGCTCGAGTCGATTCAGACCACGGATACCGGACCGACTTTCCCCGGCACAGTCTCACCGGATGAGATCATCTCAGCCTCTCAGGACTACTGGGACCGGCTCGGGGAGGCGGCTCGGGAGACCTGGCTGGAGTGGCTGGGTCAGCCCCTGCCCCAGCGCCTCGCCCACGTCTACGCCGAGTGGTGCGAGCGCTGGGCCGAGGACTCCGCGAACGAGGCCGTCATCGCCGTCGAGCAGCGCTGGGAGCGGGAGATCCCCGGCACCGGCGTCACGCTATGGGGCTACGCGGACGAGGTCTACCAGGACCGTAAGCGCGGCATCGTCGTGGTGCGGGACTGCAAGACGTCCGGCACGCTCGGCCAGGTCACGAGCCTGGACGAGATGATGGACAGCCAGGTCCAGCTCTATGCGTGGGGCCTCGGTCCCCTGTGCGACGAGTGGGACGTGCCCCGCCCCCGCGCCGTCGCCTTCGACCGAGTGAGGTCCAGGGCGCCGAAGACACCCAAGATCACGAAGGCCGGCAAGCTCTCGGCGTCGGTCAAGGACTACGACCTGAGGACGTACCTGGAGTGGTGCGCCGACGGCATCCCCTTCGAGGGGATGAAGAAAGACGGCAGCGCCGCGGGAGTCTACACGGCCGAGGAGGCCGAGATCGAGCGGCTTGCCTCGCAGCAGGTGGTCTCGCAGTGGCTTGCCCGCCACCTGACTCCAGTCAGCCCGTACCTCGTTCGCTCGCACCTCCAGGCTGCGGCCGACACGTGCTCGGACATCTCCCGGACGCGGGTCCGTGCAGACCGCCGCGGGGAGGCGCCGCGTAACTTCGGGAAGGCCGCTTGCCAGTTCTGCGAGTTCGCCGACCTGTGCCGCGCTCAGATGGTCGGCGGATCGGGCGGCGAGTACGCACCGGAGGAGTACGGGCTCCGCTACCGTGACCCGTCTAACAGCGGCAGGTAGCCTTCTAGGCTTGCACTGCCCGCCGGCATACACCTACAGTTAAGTCATCCACCCAATAGCGGAAGGAAATTCAATGACCAGTTTCGCCGGCGTCAACATCGTTGACGTTGAGGAGGAGGCGGCCGACTATGGTCGGTGGCTGATCCTCGGGGCACCCGGTTCTGGAAAATCGAGCCTGGCCTCGACCGTCGCCACGATGGGCAAGACATTGTTCATCGACCTGCCCGGTGAGAAGGGCACCCAGAGCTTCAAGAACGCGCCCTACGCTAAGAACATCGACGTGGTCCGGCCGGAGAGCGTCACAGCCCTGGACGACATCTTCTGGAGCCTGGACAAGGGCGGGCACGGTTACAAGGCCGTCATCATCGACAGCCTCACCGCCCTCCAGAAGATGACGATGCGCTACCTCACCGGTTTCTCGGAGACGGCGGTGCGTGAGATCAAGCAGGGCACCGCCCCGGCCGACCAGCGCACGTGGGGCCAGGCCCTCGACATCATGACCGACACGGCCGTCTTTTGGTACGGCCTGGCCGACGGCAACCGCCCCGAGCCGATGCACGTCGTCATGACGGCCCAGGTCAAGATGGTCGAGGACGAGATCAACGGCGGCGTACGCCGCTCCCCCGACGTCCAGCGCGGCGCCCAGTCGATCATCCGCGCCACGCCGAACTACATCATCTACGCCGACGTCGAGGAGGACCTTGACAACCCCGGCCGCGACGACGGCCCCTCGTTGAAGCACATCGTGCGCTTCGGCACCGACCCGGAGTACGGGACCAAGGCCCGCATCCCCTACAACTTGCGGGGTAAGATCCCGCCCGTCCTCGGGCGCGACCACCCCGTGACTCTGGAGAAGCTCTCCCGCTTCCTCGGAGTGGGCGGAGTCCCGGAGCGCAAGCCCGCCGCCAGCAAGTCGGCCAAGGTCGACAACTGACCCAGTAACCCAACCTCACAGGAGAAACACCCATGGCTCTGACCTTCGACTTCACCAACTACAAGGACACCTCCACCGCCCACGTCGCCCCCGGCACCTACCACGCCGAGGTCTCCGACTTTGAAGAGACGACCTCCAAGGCCGGCAACACGATGTTCGTCATCTACCTGGAGATCACGGAGGGCCCGCACGCCGGGCAGCAGATCATCGATCGCCTCCCGCAGACGGAGAAGGCCATGTTCCGCTCGGCCGCGTTCCTCCAGGCTCTCGGAGTCAAGATCGCCAAGAAGAAGATCGCCCTGAACCCGCGCAGCCTGGTCGGCCGCCCGGTCGACATCGTCGTGGAGGATGGCGAGCCCTACAACGGCCGCGTCAAGTCCGAGGTGCGCGAGTACCTCCGCGCCGCCAAGCCGGCCAAGGCTGAGCCCGAGACCGACCCCCTGGCCGGCGAGGACGAGACCGAGGAGGCCTCTCCGGTCGCCGAGGAGCCCGCTAAGGCCGCGCCGGCCGAGGAGGACGCCGTCGAGCTCGACGTGGACGCTCTGGACATCGACGACCTGGACCTCTGAGTCCTTAAGCACGGCGGCCCCGCTACGGCGGGGCCGCCCCATATCTGAGAAAGGAGTGACATGGCTAGCAAGGAGAGCGGCGTCGTGGACGCCATCCGGCGCCGCATCGCTCAGGTCTGGCCGTCCTCGGTCACCTGGAAGATGCACGGCTCGGTCTACATGGAGGCCGGCATCCCTGACGTGCTGTGCTGCGTCGAGGGTCGCTTGATCTTCCTGGAGGTCAAGCACCAGAAGCCGGGCGAGTCGCGCGGCCACGCGCTGGCCCGCACATCGGTAGAGCAGGTACGCCAGATTCGCCGGGTGCGCGCCGCCGGTGGGGCCGCCTGCACCGTCCTGGACGCCGACGAGGCCGAGTGGGCTGTGCGTGAGGCCCTGACCGGCTCCACCCTGTCGAGCATGTACCCCGTCGTCGGGGCCGGAGGTGATCTCAGTGGCGAGGGCTAGGATGACGGCGACCGAGTTCGACTTCGTGCGCCAGCTGGAGTGGGAGAAGATGACTCCGGCCCAGCTGAAGTCCGCTCGCGAGACCTGGAGGACCGGCGCCGTCTACCAGGACGAGGTGAACCCGCGGGTCTGGTGGGTCCGTTCCTACTCGGCCCGGAACTCCGGGGAGGTCCGGGACGGGTCTGGCAAGAAGTTCCACCACGTGGTTCTTAAGTCGGATCACGGGTACCCGAGGTTCACGTGCACCTGCAAGCACGGGCAGAACTCGCGCTGGGCCTCGTGCTGGCACGCCAAGACCGTGGCCCGCATCTACAGGATCATGGTCGACCAGAGGAAGCAGCAGGAGAAGGAGGATCTGCTCCGTGAGTACCGCAGCAAGAGAGGTAATTGATGATATCCCGGAGCAGCCTGAGCGCGGGTTGGCCGACGCCGGAGACTCCCTCATGGTCGCCGGAGACACCATCCTCTCAATCACGGCCGCCTGCGCCGGTATCCGTATCAGGATGGTCCGCGAGCAGGGCTGGAGCCCAGAGTTCGCCGAGCAGTTCGCCCAGGACCTTGCCCGCGCCCTCGTGAACCAGTCCCTGGCCCCGGCCCAGGACTGGCACTCAGCGCTGGAGGGGCTGTGACTACCGCGAAGCCGCCGGCGCCCCGCAAGCCTGCCCCTCTGGACTACACCCGACCGATCTGGAAGCGTCAGGACGGCGAGACCGAGGCCGCCTACGCGTCGTTCAAGATCTATCGGGACATGGAGCGCCGTCGGGTGCGGGACGCGCCCAATGGGAACTCCTACTCGGCCCGGTGGTCATGGAAGGAGCGCGTCGAGGCGTGGGACAAGCACATGGCCGACAACGAGGCCAACGAGCTCGTCCGCTACCGGATCGCCATGGGGGACCGCCACCGGGCCCTCGGCCGCAAGGCGCTGGAGAAGGCCGAGATGTGGCTCGACAGCCTCACCAAGGACCGGATCGCCAGGATGAGCGCGAACGGCATCGTCCAGATGATGGACGTCGCGGCGCGAATCGAGCGGGAGGCGGCCGGCGCCGGGGCCGAGTCGGCCAAGGTGCAGATCGAGGTCTCCTCGAACCTGGCCGAGATGACGGCGTCGGCCACGACGTCGAGGATCGAGCAGCTGGTCGCTGAGGTCGAGCGTCGCAAGCGTGAGCAAGGCCTCATAGACGTCGGCCCGGCGGACGTTGAGGTGATAGATCCCGAGCAGTAGAGTGGGCTCGGGACATTGGGGCAGAATACCGCCACCCTCGGCATGGGGTGGCGGTATTCTGTATCTATATGAAAGTCCGCCTCAGCGATAGGAGACACCTATGCCCCGCGTGAAGAAACCGATGGAGCCGTGGGAGATGACTCCGGCCCAGCTGGAGGAGGAGTTGGAGGCCCTCATCAAGCGCCAGGCGTGGCTGGAGAACCAGCCGAAGTGCGCCCGCCCGTCGTGCGACGGCAAGCCTCACGCCGGGGCGCCGTACCCCCATGACCCGACCTACCGCCAGGCCTCCAGCCCAGTGGAGAGCGCGCAGCAGCTCGATGAGGCCTATGCCGGCCGGCCCCACATCCAGTACCTCTCCGACCGCCTGACTGAGGCCGTGCGCGCCGTCGAGGCCGGCGAGAATCGCTACATGACGATCTCCATGCCGCCGCGCATGGGCAAGTCCACGCTGACCTCGATCAACCTGCCGATCTGGCTGCTGCGTCAGCATCCGGACTGGAAGATCGGCCTCATCTCCCACTCGCCGCAGCTCGCCACGGCTTGGGGCCGCCAGGTCCGGCGCTTCGTCGAGGAGGACGGCGAGAAGTGGGGACTCAAGATCGCGTCCGACGCCGGCGCCGTGAGCGAGTGGCAGACGACTCGTGGCGGCGGAATCGTGTCTAGGTCGGCACCCGGCCAGTCGATCACGGGTCTCGGCTTCAAGGTCATGCTGATGGACGACGTCGTGAAGGACTTCGCCGACGCTCACAGTGAGTCCAAGCGTGAGGCCATCTGGGACTGGTGGCAGGCCAACGCCGTGACGCGTCTGGAGCCGCCGTTCCTCTGCATCGCTATCGCCACCCGCTGGCACGAGGACGACTTCATTGGCCGCCTCCTGAACCCGGCCAAGAACCCCGACGCCGATAAGTGGGAGAACGTGATCTTCCCGGCCATCGCCGAGGAGGACGACCCGCTCGGGCGAGAGCCGGGCGACCCGCTCTACAGCCCCCTCGTCGAGGAGACTCGTGAGGAGGCGCTGGAGCGCTGGGACTCCCTGAAGCGCTCGGTCGGCTCGTACATGTGGGAGGCCTTGTACCAGCAGCACCCAACTCCGGCGGACGGATCGATCTTCAACCTCGGCTGGCTGCGGTTCTGGACGACCGACCCGTCCAAGGTCAAGGACGGCGACGACTCGGTCATCCTCCTGCCCCGCGAGCGGTTGGAGCGCGGTCAGTGGCTCGACTCGTGGGACCTCACCTTCAAGGGCAGCTCGACGTCGGACTACGCCGTCGGCCAGCGCTGGTGTAGGCAAGGTCCCGACCGGTTCCTGATCGCACAGCAGCGCGGCCAGTGGTCCTTCACCCAGACGCTGGAGAAGATGCTGCGCTGGTGCAATGCCGGTGACCTAGATGACAAGGCCTCCCCAGGAGGGTCGTCCGTTCATCAGCGCCTCGTGGAGGACGCCGCCAACGGTACGGCGGCCATCGACGTGCTGCGCAAGAAAGTCGCCGGCATCAAGCCGGTCAAGCCCCGCTCGTCCAAGGAGGTCCGGGCACGCGCCGTGACGCCGGAGATCGAGTCCGGCAACGTCTATCTGCCTCACCCCTCCGACCCTGGCAACGGCTGGGTGAACGAGCTCATCTCCGAGATGCGGGCGTTCCCGTCGGGCCGCCACGACGACCAGGTGGATGCGCTGAGCATGGGGCTGCTCGGCCTACGTGACGCGGGGCAGGCATCCCTGTTCGTCCCGCGGGGGACGATCCGGCGCGCTGTGAGCGGTCTCTCACTGGCTGGCACGGTTCCGCGGTTCTGACGGCTTGCATCTCCTGAGGGGTGGACGTATGATTACATACGTCCACCCCAGTTACGTTAGGAGATCAAATGAATCGGCATGAACTGATCACCCGTGCCCGGATGGTCCAGGTGTGGGAGGAGGGGTGCGGGAGCTTCCCCTCGGAGCGGACTTCCTGGCCGAAGTCCGGGCCGGACTATCACCTCTCCTGGATGCTGCACCATGCCTCCCGGCTCATTGACCGGAATGCCGTAGAGCCGGAGATTGTACGGGGGTGGTTGTGGAAGATATCTAACGCCGCCTCCCGATTGCTGCCTGAGGGCTCCGACGTCCCCGTCCTCGCCCTGGAGGAGTACTCCCGAGCCGCGCGGAAGCACCCCGGCATGACTCTGGAGTGCGACGGCCACACCGACGCCACGCGCCTGTTCGCCCTCGTGGAGGAGATCGGTGAGGTCGCGGCGTGCCTGACCTACGACAACGACGCCGAGACCGGCCATGGGTCGGACCTAGAGTCCGAGGTGATCCAGGTCATCGCCCTGGCCCTGGCCTGGGCTACCCGCTACCTGGACGACTGAACCTATAGGAGATATCTATGACATCCATCAACGACGTTGCAGACCTGCCCAAGCTCCTGGAGGCGTGGGCCAGCGGCAAGGGATACCGAGAGTCCTTCGGGATCGACGCCGAGCGCTCGATGGCCGAGGACCTGCGCAAGCTGCTCTCTCTGACCGTCCAGCAGGCGAAGGCCCTGGAGGACTCTCAGGAGCGTGCCAACGCCTTGGAGCAACGCCTCCCGACCTCTCAGACCGACGACCTGGAGCCTGAGTTCAGGGTTGAGTCTATGCCCGCCGATCCTCTAGAAGAGGCTGCACGACTCGACCGCAAGGCTCGTCGGGACGCTAAGCTCGCTCGCGCCGCCCTTCAGCAGGAGGTCCTGGCCGCCTACTCACGCGGCGTGTCGAAGTCGGCTCTGAGCACGGTCTCCGGCATGACCCGGCAGACCGTGGACAAGGTCCTCGGCCAGTGGAAGCGCAAGCCGCCGAAGATCGACGACGGTGAGACGCCTATAACACTGATCTGATCTCTGCGGGCTTGCTCTGGGACGTATGACGGCATACACTTAGGGCAAGCCCGCACCGGCAACTACCTAGCGAGGAAACATGAGCACCGAGACCTCACCGACCAAGACAACCTGGACCCGCGTCTTCCAGCACCCTCAGGCGCGAATCAAGCCGCTCGATGCGGGCACCCTGCACGAGGCCAAGACGTGCCTCGTCTACGAGGACGGCTCCGCCGTCGCCCAGCTGAAGCGTTGCGGGCAGCGCTGCTGGGGCGTCTACCCGACAGGCATGACGATCCCCGTTGCGTTCGGAGCCTCCGCCCTGGAGGCCGTGACGGCGTGGATGAGCGCCCGGGATGGGGGCGAGCGATGAGCGCCCCGTCCAGTATCCTAGAGAAGCTGCGGGACTACGAGTACGAGAAGAACGGTTGTGGGGGAGCGGTCGGCGACATTTACGCCCTCATCCACCGCATCGCCGACCCTGAGGAGGAGATCGAGGACCTGAGAGTCGAGGCTCGCGAGTCAGGCGTCTGGCGGGGCCGCTACTACGCACTTCTGAAGGAGTGCGAGTCCTCCCGACCGCCTAGTCAGGAGGTGGCCAGGTGACCTCCTCACTGCTGGCCACGACCGTGGCCCTTACCGCCGGCCTACAAATCTTCGCGCTCGGAGAGCACGTCCGGAAGCGCCGAGAGCGACGCCCACGCAGCCGCCGCGCAGCATTCACCCGAAAGGACGCGCTATGAGTAAATACGTATTTTTCGACCGCCGGGCTAAAGACGCCGACGCCCTAAAGGCCGCCTATCGCGGAGCCCTGGTCGAGGGTGGGGGCAGCATCCTCCTGGAGGGCGGGGCCTTCGTCATCGACCGGAAGGACTTTCCGAACCTGAATCCATCCGTTGAGCTATACCTCGGGGACGGCGCCTGGCTGGAGGTCCGGGACGGGCTCACTCCCAACGTCCATCTCACGCTCCCTGAGGAGTACGTTGAGGCCCTGGACAAGGACCCCATCGGACCAGAGCAGTCTCGCCGCCTCTACTGGTCCGCGCCCATCCCTCCGCACGGCCTGGACGACCCGACCCAGAATCCCTACGGCTACGGTGACGTCACTCTGTACGTCCCGGAGAGCCTGGAGCCCTCCTACCGCGGGAAGGGGTTCTCTGAGTGGGGCACGCCTAGCCGCCGCTACCTGGAGATCTGGGAGGGCTACGAGCCCGCCCAGGGCGCGGATGCGGAGGGGCCGGCTGGGGAGTCCGAGGCCGTCGAGTCCCCGAATCACTACACATGGCTCGGGCAGTCGCTCGCCGCGCTCGGCCTGAGCGACGCGGCCAACGTCGAGTCGTGGGACGTGCTCGACGCGGCCTTCCCCTCGGACCCACTGCTGTGGAACTGCGGCAAGTACCTACTGAGGCAGGGCCGCAAGGGAGGCGAGGAGAAGCGTCTTGAGGATCTGCGCAAGGCTCGCCAGTACCTAGACCGACAGATCACTCGGCTGAGTCGGGGAGGTGAGTAGGCAATGCCCGAGGTCATCCCGGTTGGAGCCTCCGGAAAGATCGACGTGATCGATGCGGGAGACCTGCGGGCCGGCATGGTCTTGCTCGACTCTACGTATCTCACCTACAACACCATCTCTGAGATTCGGCGCATCTACAAGGACGGCGGGCGGGGAGGCCACTATGAGTACCGCCTGAAGGGCGAGAGCAGGTTTCTGCCTCCGAGCATCCTCCCTCTCGGATGTGCCGTGGTGGTGGTGACAGAGCTCACTGGAATGCAGTGATAGTCGGGATAGCGCCGTCCTTAGGGGCGGCGCTAGCCTTATCTTGTAACCAGCCAACCGATCCACTCACAAAAAGGAACATGATATGGGCTACACCGAGATCGCCCGGGCACGGGCAACCGCTGAGACCCTCGCCGGAAAGATGGACCGGATCGCCGCCGAGCTGCTGGACGTCCTGCGCGACGTCCTCGGCCCCGAGCGGCGCCTGCCGAGGCCGCGAGCCGCCTACGCCCGCTACGGGGACCACTCCGTCACCGTGCGTGACGGCGAGAACGGCCGCGTCGAGGTGACCGCGCACCTGACCGGCTCCGGCACCGTGCGGGAGTACTCGGCCCGCCTCACTCACGGCGACAGTGACAGCCGGCCGTGGGCCGCCGTCGGGCCGCTCCGCATGGACTGCTCGGAGGATCCCGAGGAGCACCCCACCCTCACCTACGTCCTCCCCCTCGTCGTTCGCCTGGAGGTGGGGGCGGGGCGCCTGGAGGACGCTCGGAAGGCCCTCGAGGCCGTCGGCCACGCTGTCGAGGAGTGCGGCCCCAACATCGTCCTGCGCGAGCCATGCGCGTGGGGGACGCGGAACGTAGCCACCGTCGAGCTCGACCCGGACAACGGCTTGCTACGCGTCCACGGCCAGGGCGCTGAGCGGGTGCGGGAGATCCTGTACCAGGCCAAGATCTTCTAAAGTGACGCACGTCACTGAATACGCCCCGCTAGCGGCTTGCTGGCGGGGCGTATGCGTGCATACGCTAGAGCCATGAGAACGAACCGCCCCGCCCGCCAGACCGCCCGCCCCGCCCACCGCGCACCCCGCCCCACCCTTGCCTCGATGTTCGTAGCCGCCACCGCAGCGGCGGCCATCGCCATCCTCGTTACCGTCGCCGTGGTCGCCCTGGCCTGCTACCTGGCCGGCACCTCGTCAGCCACCGCCCTCCGAGGCGGCCACTCCTCGCAGGCCTCGACCGTCTCGGCCTCCCCGCTGATCGCCCCTACTGCCGGTCGAGGGGCGGACTCCGCCACCTGCAGGCACGCTCCGCGCTCGCCCCGCTGCATGCGGGAGGGAGGCACCGCCGCCGTCGTGCGCGACCACGGTGTGGCCCGCCCGGCCGATGGCGGCGACGACCAGACCGTCCTGCTGGGCGGGGAGGACGTCCGGCCGGCCGAGGTGCCCAGCCGCGTGCCCGGCCGCGGCGGGTGGGTGAGCGAGCTCGGCCCGTCGCGGGCCTGACCTGCAAAGACGCCCCGATTCGGACGAGGACTTGCACCCAGATCGTATGCCGGCATACGCTGTAGCCATGATCGATTCACGCACCGCCCAGCAGCCCACCGACCACCCCACCGCCCAGGAGCCCACTGTGACCCAGACCACTACCCCCACCGCCCCCACCGCCGACCAGCTGACCGACCAGATGAAAGTGATCGCCGCCACCGCCTCCGCCACCCTCGACCTGACCCGGGTCGATGAGTGGCGCACCGGCCGAATCGGCCTCATCAAGGAGCACAGCCCGCTCCAGGCCCGCATGAGGGTCGAGGACGGCCAGGTCGTGGCCCGCCTGACCGGCCGCGAGCGCGGCGGCCTCGAGGTGGCCGGGGGCATGGCCGATGTGCTGGACGCCCTCGCGCAGCACTTCGAGGCGCCCCTGCCCTCCTGACCGGGCGGCCGCCGGGAGGCGGCTTGCAGCAGGCCCCGCTCACCTGAGGAGGTGGGCGGGGCCGTTTCATGCCCGTGAAGGGGTCTAGGAGCCTGACTGACGGACTTTCAGGGCCGGGCAGGGCCGTCATACGGGTGGGGAGGTTCTAGGCCGTCAGAGAGGCTCTCACGGCCTCACAGGCGGCGGTCCCTCCGTAGGAGGGACGCGAGGTGCAGGGCAGCGGCCGCCCCGCTCGGGAGAGGCGGCCGAGCGGGGCGCGGCCTCTGAGGCCGCCAGAGCCCCTGAGACGGCCGAACGCCCCGGTACCTAGGTGCAGGTACCGGGGCGCGGGTGCTAGGCCGTCTCAGGGGCTTACAGGGCCGTGGAGAGGCGCTGCAGGGCGAGCCGGGCCGAGGGGGCGTGGGCCGCGGCCAGCGCGTAGCGGTCCTGCCAGCGGGTGAGCTGGTGCGGGTGCACGGCCCGAAGGGGGCTGTCCGGGGCCGGGCGCCGCCCGGCCGGGACGTCGTCCCAGGAGATCGGGACCGCGAACCACGTCCGTACGGACAGGCCGCCGTCGGCCAGCAGCTCCTCGGGGATCCCGTCGAGGGCGTGAGGGTCCTCTCGACGGACCGTGGACGCGGGGGCGGCGGCCCAGGCCGGGACCTGCTCGATCCGGGCGATGGAGTGGCCGCCGATCTCGCCCCACGTCCGGACCCGCCCCTCGCCCTGGACTTTGTAGGCGGGGGACGGGGAGGCCACGACGCTGACCGGCTGCCCGGCCAGAGGGTGCGGAGAGCCGTTAGGCAGGGTGGCCGGGTGCAGGGCCGGCTCGTCGTCGAAGGCGTGGTCGATGACTCGGTAGGTGGTTCGAGGGCTGTCGGTCTGGCTGAGGGAGTAGCGGTTGCTCATGGGTAGCAGTATGCACGCATACGCCGTCAGCTGCAAGCCGTCGAGGCGGGTCTGAGGGAGCTTGGGCCGGCTGCGCGAACCTGGGAGAAACCTGGGAACGTAGTGTGGCGCCAGCCACAGGTCCTTATTGTATCTATGGCTTCCCCTCCCCTACGGGGAGGGGAAGCCTATTAGAGAATATGTAACTTAGCATACAACCGCGCCATTCCAACGGAAAGTACGTATGCCCTGCATACATTAGGTACCGGCAAGTGTATGCTAAGTTACGTGTGACCCAGATCTCATGCAACCAGGCATACGTCACTTTGAGAAATTAATTTGAGTGACGGCATTCACATACCTGGAGGTACAGCGGGGGAGAAACCTGGGAGAACCCTGAGAAACCTGGGAGAACCCTGGGAACCGCTACGGCCCTGAGAGGGTCCGAGCTGGGCGGGCGGGTCCGGCCGAGCGGGGTCGGGCAGCCCTCTCGGAGAGGTCGGGAACCTGTACCGGACCGGCCCGGGGCGTCTACGTACCGCCCCGCCGCCGGCGGTCGGACCGAGGAGAACGGAGCAGAGAGGCAGGCCGGACGGAAAGCGGCGCAGCGCTGGCGGGGCTGGCGGAATACCGCGGAAAACTGGGACGATGTATGCCGTCATAACGGACTTTTCGTTGCAATCCCAACGGTCGAGAAAACCTGGGACGGAATTAGGCATGCCGTGGACCGTCCCCGCACCCACACCCGTTGGCTAGGCTAGCCGTGGCCGTGGTCACACAAGATGGCTGGATAGGCGGTGCCGGTCCGGTGCCGCTTGCCCCCGGCCGCCGCGCAGCGCGGCGGCCGCGGCTGCGCGCGAGCGCCCTCGGCGCCAGTGCATGACACGGTGCACCCTCATCGCTACGGCGCCTGCGCTCCGCTGCGCTCCGCGGCGCGGGCGCCTGGGCGATGAGTGCGCAGCGATGTCATACACGCGCCGTCGGGCACTCGCCCCTCGGTCGTACGGGCCCTGGCGGAGGCGTGCATGCCAGGGTGCACCCGCCTGCGCCTAGGGGCTCCGGCGGGTGCAGCCATGGCATACACGCCCCGGCAGGGGAGGGCTGTGCGGGGCGGCTCACCTCGAGGCGGGGTGTCGATCGGGCTGGCGCCCTCTCGAACCGCCTCGGGCTCGGGGTGCCCGCTACGCCCTCAGGTCCGGTCAGCCGGAGAGGCTGAACGGGTTGGAGAGCAGCCCTCCCAGGCAGAGCCCGGCCGACAGGAGGGCGACCGTGAGCATGAGGAGGAACAGGCGGTCAGAGACGCTGTGAGCGGCCCTGGGGCGGCGATGGCGGGGGCGGTCGGGGGTAGGCATGCCAGGTCTCCTTAGAGTGCGTGAGAGGGGCTGTCAGGGGTAGGCGACGGGACGGCTGGGCGGGCGGCCTAGCGGCGGGTCAGGCCGCTCATCGAGCCGTCGTGCTCGAGGAGGACGGCTCGCCGGGAGTCGGAGGAGACGTGGGCCAGGCAGGGCAGGGGGGTGTCCGGCGCGGTCGTGCAGCGGGGCAGGTCGAGAGGGGAGGCGGACGGGTCGGTGCGGTCGTAGGGGGCGTGGGTGTCGGAGGTGACCCAGGTGGAGGCGACCGTAGTGGCCGGGGCGGGGGACTTGGAGGCCGGGGAGGGCTGAGTGGAGGGGGAGGGTCTGGTAACGCGCGTTAGCGCCGGTCGGGTGGAGGGAGATGGGGCCCCTGAGGGGGTGGAAGCGGGGGTATGTGGGGATGAGGGGAGCTGCTCGGGGACGGGGGTGCCGGATCCGGCGGGGCGGCACTCGCTCTGGGCGCGGTCCCGGTCGCTCACGACCAGGGCGTGGCAGTAGGCCCGAGCGGTGCGGTGGGCGTTGATGGCGGCCACGTTGCAGGCGCCGATGATCGCGGCCACGAGGGCGGCGCCGATGGCGAGCTGCATGAGGGAGGGGTGCCACGCCATGGAGGGGCGGCGCAGGATGCCGGGGCGGCCCATGTCCTGGAGCGGGGTCTCCTGCCCGGGCTGGGAGGGGGCCTGCTCGGGCCGGGCGCCCTGCGCGCCGGGGCGGCTCGGGCGGAGGATCGAGCGTCGGGCGGGGAGGGGGAACGCGGCGGTAGGGGCCGCGTCGGCCCGGCTGAGGCGGGGGCCGTCGGCCGGGTCGGCCGGGTCGAGGTATCGGCTGGGGCGGGGGTCGACCCGCCACCCTTCGGGCAGGGGGTAGCCGGTGGGGTAGGTGGCGGTGGGGCGGTCGGTGCTGGGGCGGTCGGTGCTGGGGCGGT
>ERZ772979.144-NODE-144-length-56388-cov-31.269256_pt1 | contig 56388 bp, 49 predicted proteins | sample MGYA00511130_ERZ772979 | MGnify/ENA primary metagenome ERZ772979 (study PRJEB29015, sample SAMEA2738103) | human oral metagenome | biome: human oral; feature: human-associated habitat; material: saliva | place: China | collected 2186 ...
AAATCTTCCTTCAACCAGAATACGAACACTCAAAATACAGCTTTGAAGTTTCTGACCAAGACATGCTTCTTGAAAACTTCGAAAAATTTGAAAAAGAAGCAGGACGTGCTTTGGAATTGGGTCTTGTTCACCCTGCCTATGACTACGTTTTGAAATGTTCACATACTTTTAACTTGCTAGATGCTCGTGGCGCTGTTTCTGTTACAGAACGTGCCGGTTACATTGCCCGCATCCGTAACTTGGCCCGTGTCGTAGCCAAAACCTTCGTCGCAGAACGTAAAAAACTTGGTTACCCACTTCTCGACGAAGCCACACGCGCCAAACTCCTAGCAGAAGAGGAAGAATAAACAGAGTTACAAGAATAGAAAAAGGCTAACAAAATGAGCCTACGTAGCCACCTAGTGGCAAGTCAAAGACTTGCTAAAGGGATAGGCGCCGCCGTACTGCTTGATGGGGATTTTTGAAACCTTAGGTTCAAAAATCAGTTGACTAAATCCACTTTGATGAGACTGTTGGAAATCTATGGCAAGGAGACATAAGATTTCCCTACAGCCTCACAAAGTTAGTTAGCAACGTCCCCAGTACCTAAGGTGCCTATCAAAAAGAAGAAGATGTAAAGGAAAAAACATGACAAAAAACTTATTAGTAGAACTTGGACTTGAAGAGTTGCCAGCCTACGTTGTCACACCAAGCGAAAAACAACTCGGTGAGAAAATGGCAGTCTTCTTGGATGACAACCGTCTTTCATATGAAAGTATTCAAACCTTCTCAACACCACGCCGTTTGGCAGTCCGTGTGATTGGTTTGGCTGATAAACAATCTGATTTGACTGAAGATTTTAAAGGACCTTCTAAGAAAATCGCCTTGGATGCAGAAGGTAACTTCTCAAAAGCGGCGCAAGGATTTGTCCGTGGGAAAGGCTTGACTGTTGACGATATCGAATTCCGTGAAGTCAAAGGTGAAGAGTACGTTTATGTTACTAAACACGAAGCTGGAAAACCTGCTAAAGAAGTTTTGGTTGGCGTTCCAGAAGTGCTTGCTTCATTGACTTTCCCTGTCAGCATGCACTGGGCTAACAACACATTTGAATACATTCGCCCAGTTCACACCTTGACAGTTCTTTTGGGCGACGAAGCGCTTGACCTTGACTTCTTGGATATCAAGTCAGGTCGTGTGAGTCGTGGACATCGTTTCCTTGGACATGAAGTGGAAATTACCAATGCGGATTCTTATGAGGAAGACCTTCGTACTGTTTACGTGATTGCGGATAGCAAAGAACGTGAAAACATGATTCGTGAGCAAATCAAAGCTATCGAAGCAGAACAAGGTGTTCAAGTCCAAATCGAAGAAGGACTTTTGAATGAAGTCTTGAACTTGGTCGAATACCCAACTGCATTTATGGGAAGTTTCGATACTAAGTATTTGGACGTTCCAGAAGAAGTCTTGGTGACATCAATGGAAACGCACCAACGTTACTTTGTTGTACGTGACCTTGACGGTAAGCTTAAACCAAACTTCATCTCAGTCCGTAATGGTAACGCTGAGCACTTGGAAAATGTTATCCGAGGAAATGAAAAAGTATTGGTGGCCCGTCTTGAAGATGGTGAATTCTTCTGGCGTGAAGACCAAAAACTTAAGATTGAAGACCTCGTTGCTAAATTGGCTAACGTGACTTTCCATGAAAAAATCGGTTCCCTCTCAGAACACATAGCCCGTGCTGGTGTCATTGCCGCTTCATTGGCTGAGCAAGCTGGTTTGACTGCCGAAGAAACGGCAGCCGTAGCGCGTGCAGCTGAAATCTATAAATTTGACCTCTTGACTGGTATGGTCGGAGAGTTCGATGAATTGCAAGGAATCATGGGTGAAAAATACGCCCTCCTTGCTGGTGAGGATCCTGCAGTAGCGACAGCTATCCGTGAGCACTACCTTCCTGATTCAGCAGACGGAGCTCTTCCAGAGACTAAGGTTGGTGCCATCCTTGCGCTTGCAGATAAATTGGATACCCTCCTTTCCTTCTTCTCAGTTGGCTTGATCCCATCAGGTTCTAATGACCCTTATGCGCTTCGTCGTGCAACGCAAGGGATTGTTCGTATCTTGGATGCTTTTGGTTGGCACATCCCTATGGATGAGTTGATCGACAGCCTTTACGCCCTTTCATTTGATAGTCTTTCTTATGACAATCAAGCAGAAGTCATCAACTTCATCAAAGCGCGTGTGGACAAGATGATGGGACGCACATCAAAAGATATCAAAGAAGCCGTTCTTGCTGGTTCAAACTTCGTGGTTGCGGATATGCTTGAAGCAGCTGACGCCCTCTCAGAAGCTGCTAAGGCTGATGGTTACAAGGCAGCTGTTGAATCCCTCTCACGTGCCTTCAACTTGGCAGAAAAAGCAGATGCTTCAGTAGCAGTCAATGCCAGTCTCTTTGAAAATGATCACGAAAAAGCCCTTTCTAAAGCGATTGAAGAGCTTGAATTGACTGGTTCAGCTGGTGACAAATTGGCTCAACTCTTTGCTCTTAGCCCAGTCATCGATGCTTTCTTTGACAATACTATGGTTATGGCAGAGGATGAAGCTGTTAAAAACAACCGTTTGGCCCTTCTTGCAGGTCTTGTGTCTAAAGCTAATGCTGTTGCAGCCTTCAACCAATTGAACACGAAATAGAGGTGAAAAGGAATGGATCCTAAAAAAATTGCTCGTATCAATGAGCTTGCTAAAAAGAAAAAAACAGAAGGTTTGACTCCAGAAGAAGCAGTGGAGCAAGCAAAACTTCGTGAAGAATACATTGAGGGCTATCGTCGCTCAGTTCGTCACCATATCGAAGGAATTAAAGTGGTTGACGAAGAGGGTAACGATGTGACACCTGAAAAACTACGTCAAATACAACGTGAAAAAGGTTTGCATGGCCGTAGTCTCGATGATCCTGAATCATAATAACGATGAACAAGGGTTTGGAATGTTTCCAAACCCTTGTTTTGAAGAATAAAATTCTGAATATTCTGTATAAATTTGACCAATTATTTCAAAAATGGTAAAATATAAGTTATGTTAAAAATGGCATGATTCAGTGAGTTGTGCTAAATAGAATTGGAGTGAAAAAAATGTCGCAAAAGCAACATCATAAAGACGACGACAACCAGACTGAGAATGGGATGGTGCGTGGTCTTCAAAACCGTCACGTCCAGCTGATTGCCATCGCTGGTACGATCGGTACAGGTCTCTTCCTCGGGGCAGGTCGTTCTCTCTCCCTAACAGGACCTTCAATCATCTTAGTATATATACTGACTGGTATTTTTATGTATCTTATGATGCGAGCGATCGGTGAGATGCTCTATATGGACCCTGACCAGCACACCTTTATCAACTTTATTACCAAATACCTTGGTAAGGGCTGGGGATTCTTCTCGGGTTGGTCTTACTGGGTATCACTGATATTCCTTGGAATGGCAGAAATTACGGCCGTATCAACCTATGTCCAATATTGGTTCCCAAGTTGGCCTGCCTGGCAGATTCAGATTGTCTTCTTGATTATCCTGAGCTCGGTTAACCTGATTGCGGTTAAGATTTTCGGGGAAGTTGAGTTTTGGTTTGGGATGATCAAGATTATCACCATTCTTGCTCTTATCGCAACAGGTATCTTCATGGTAGCAACCAACTTTGAAACGCCTGCTGGACATGCTAGCCTTTCCAATATTACACACGGCTTTCAGATGTTCCCTAAAGGTTGGGTAAGCTTTGTTATGACCTTCCAAATGGTCTTCTTTGCTTACCAAGCCATCGAATTTGTAGGGATTACAACTTCCGAGACAGCAAATCCACGTAAGGTCTTACCAAAGGCAATCAAGGAGATTCCGATTCGTATTGTCATCTTCTATGTGGGTGCCCTCATTGCCCTCATGGCTATCTTCCCATGGCAAAAACTTCCAGTTAACGAATCACCGTTCGTAACGGTCTTCCAAATGGCTGGTATCAAGTGGGCAGCAGCTTTCATCAACTTTGTTGTCTTGACAGCTGCGGCGTCATCTTTGAACTCAACGCTTTACTCTACAGGTCGTCACCTCTTCCAAATTGCTAAGGAGACACCAAATAGTAAAGTCATGAAAGCTTTGAAGCTAGATACCTTGTCACGTAATGGTATTCCTTCACGTGCCATCATTGTTTCAGCTATTGTAGTTTGTGTTTCAGCCTTCATCAACGTCTTACCTGGTGTATCTGATGCCTTCGCTTTGATTACGGCATCATCATCAGGTGTCTACATTGCCATCTATATTTTGACCATGCTTGCTCATCTCAAGTACCGTAAGTCTCAAGAGTTTATGGCAGACGGCTTCCTTATGCCAGCCTATAAGATTCTTAATCCATTGACTATCCTTTTCTTCATCTTCGTCTTTGTTTGTCTCTTCTTGCAAAAGTCAACAGTTGTCGGAGCTATCGGAGCAGCCATCTGGATTGTAGTGTTTAGTATCTACAGTAACTGGAAACACAGTAAATAAATCGATTTAGCTCACCTTTATGGTGGGTTTTTTAGTTGCCAAAAAAAGGACACAAGGTGTCCCAATTATTATCTATGCAATACTTTCTTGGCTTCCATGGTGAAAGAAACCACTTAAGAGGCCCTTACTACGATGGAAAATAGCAGGCTTGTGATCGTTGTGCGAACGACCATTAACATCAAGTTTAGCCCATTCAAGAGCCTGGTGGGCATTTCGGTCTGAGACTGTAGATGTCCCAATATAGCTATAGATGCCTGCCTGAGCGAGAATAAAACCTTGCAGTTGGCGAATATGTTCATCATTGAGTGCTTCGGAAAAATGAATCTTTACTGTCTTATAAGTTAAAGCTTGGACAGACTCAACGATAGGTGAATCTGCTAAGAAGTGCAAAAGTTCTTGATGCTTAGTAAAGGACTTATCATAGTCCATTGGAAGAATGATAGTATGGGTAATCCAATCTTCCAAGTTGGCTTTAGCCTTTTTACTAAGACCTCTTGCTGTGATACTGAGGTTATCTATATTGAAAGGAAGTTGGTCGATGTGAGCAGTATTTGAACCATATACCTTTCTGAAAAGCGGTGTACTTGATAGAATATGTCCAGTAGGAGAAATAATAGCTAAGGCAGTTTCCTTGGTTTGGTAACCAAGCTCGTGGCATTCCATGCTAGCGTATGTATCTTTAAATTCAATAATTGCACTTGTTTTCATCGTGTAACTCTCTTTCTGTTAGTTTATAAACTAACAATAGTTTATCATGACTTAAAGTCTTGGTCAAGATTTTACATCCAAAAACAAAAAAATAATTTCAAGACATAAAAAAACTTCGAGAAACAACTTCCCGAAGTTTTTTTACTAAAATTTGTAGTCTTTAACGACTTCAACGGAATTGACCGTTACATTTTCTTTTGGTTTGCTGTTGTCATCGACTTCAAGGTTAGCAATGGTATCAACGACATCCATGCCTTTGATGACTTGTCCAAAGACAGTATATTTGGTATCACCAGCTGGGTAACCACCTTTTTTGTAGGCGTCAATGATAGGTTTTGGATAGCCGGCATTTCCTAATTGCTTGCTTTGATCGTCCTTGTTTTGAACAATGTAGAATTGGCTGCCGTTTGAATTTTTAGCACCAGTATTGGCCATAGCAAGTGCGCCACGGATGTTGTAGAGGAATGGTGTCGGCTCAACAGCGAAACCTTTCTTCCAGATAGATTCTCCGCCAGTACCGTCACCCTTAGGGTCTCCACTTTGAACCATGAAATCCTTGATGACACGGTGGAAGGTAAGACCATCATAGTATTTGTCCTTGGCATGTTTCAAGAAGTTTTCAGAAGCCTTTGGAGCAAGTGTAGGGAAGAGTTTGACTGTGATATCACCCTTTGAAGTGTGGAGGATAACTTCAGCTTCGTCCTTACCAACCTTGTCAGACAACTGTGGAAAGGCATCTTTTCCAGATTTTTGGGCTTTTTCTAATTGTTTAGTGAATATCTTATTATCAACATAAGCATCTCCACGAACGGCGCGTGCGATGTTCTCACGAAAGGCAAAACCTAGGCCTGCGATAACAAGTACAATAATTAATGGAATGTACTTTTTAATGTTTTTCATATATAACTCCTTTGGTGCATTATACCTACTATTGTAGCAGAAAAAAACCTTTTGGGAAACGGTTAACAGAGGTCTTTAAATATGGTAGAATGGAACTATCAACAAGAAAATGAACATGGGACTAGATATAGGGAAAGGTTGCCTCAGGCTAAAAAGTGAGGGCTGACTTTTGGAAGGACGCATGCTACTTGCTCTTATCAGAGATAGGTGTCTAAATTCTAACTATAGAAAACTTCGCTAAGCTGAAGGGGCCTCTTGTTTGGATTTCTTGAAAAAAGGAGATTTTTATGTCAACTAAAGCAGAATGGGCTGAACTCTTTGAGTCGGTACACGGGCGTAAGCCTAGCCCCCAAGAATTTTTGGATGCTAAAGCAGCTGACTTTGATACAAGTGCTTTGGCTGCTCAAGCAGCATCTGTAGAAGCACCAGCTAATGAACCTGTCGCTGAAGAAGTAGCTCCAGAACCAGTTGCTACTGAAGAAGTCACAGAACAAGATGACATCGCAGATGTAGCTGAAACAGCTGAGGATGCCGTCGCAGAACAAGCAAGCAGTGAATCACCATTTGGTGCAGAAGCTTTCTCAGAAGCACCTGTGCAACAACCAACACCACAATTTGATTCAAGCATGTTTGAAAAGGCACCTATCTCATCAGCTCAAGGATTTGGAACAGTTCCTAATCCAGCAGCAGCTGGCTCAGCAGATAAACCTCTTTTCAATCTTATCTTGCCAATCGTTGCGATTGCACTTTCAGTAATCTTTGCAGTCTTGGCATGGTTTGTAGGTCCTGCTTGGCTCTTCATCATCTTGACAGTCCTCGCAGTTGCGGTGGCAATTGTTTCACTTGTCTTTAGCCTTAAATCAAGCAAGAAATTGCTCTCGATTATTGCAACAGGTGTTGCTGGTCTCATGCTCTTTGTTTCTATTGGTGGTTTGATTTTCCAAATCTCTCAAAACTCTAGTGACAACACAAGCTCAAGTAAGACATCAAAAGTTGCTGACAAAGACGATGATGACGCTGACAAAAAAGATGACGACAGCGATTCAAAATCTGACTCTAAATCTGATTCAAAAGGTGATAGCACTGACGTCAACGATTACATTGACAAAAATGCTAAATTTGACTGGAATGAATCTAAGTTCAAGAAATTGAAAGCAGGTAAAGACACTGTTAAATCAATCGTTAAAACATACGGCAAGGCGTCAGATGCTGAGATGTCAGGTGATGAGTTGAAGTTGACATACTCTGGTAAAGACTATGGCGAAAGTGTCTACCTAAGCTTTAAGAAACAATATGATGGTACTTTCCTCTTGTCATATGCTTCAGGTAGATTTCCTCAAGATAAAGTAGAAGTTGATAAGTCTTACAAAGCTGACTGGACGAAAGAACAGTATGATGGACTTAAAGAAGGAGACTATAGTGACCCATCTAATGGTACGAAACTAGAGGATGTCATTAAAGATCATCCTAAAGCTTCAAGGGCAGAATACACAATCTCAACATCTCGTGAAGGTGAGTTCAAGAAAGAAATAAATCTCTCTTATAGTGACTTTGATGCAGAAGAAGGTAAACTCAAGAGTGTTTACTTGTATTTTGATACTAAAGAAGGTGACGATACGTTCTACCTTACTTATAAATCAGGTTTGGGAGATGACTAAATAAGGAAACAGGAGGGGATGCCTTCCTGTTTTTTCTTGATAAAAGGGGAAAGTTATTGAAATTCTTAAATTATACATTCGAACAAAGTCAGTCTCTTGTCACTAAGGATATCGTTGAAAAGCTCAATCAAAAAGGGAGCTGGAAACGATTTATTGGTTTATTTATCACTTCAATCCTTCTTTACTTTTCCTCCATTGCCACACCGTTTGTAGTATTGTAAAATTTTACTGCCTTTAGGTTCTAATGTACTGCCATTTCGCACTTTTAAGAGGTAATATTCTCCTCGTTGCGTAATGAAATGGGGCGTTGCACCCTAGTTTTTAAGGGAGTTGCGCATATTTTACTATTCGTTGCGTGCTTTTACTCATGGGTCTTGATAAATTTAAAGTAACAAATTTGAGGAGGTATTCTTAATGTTACAATTTATTAAGAAAAACAAAGCTAATTTTATATGGGTGCTTATTTTTGGATTAATGGGACTGATACTGAGACCTTTAGTTAATTTATTGGTTAATTTATCAAACGAATATCCGTGGGTTACGAGAATTTTACTGTTTCTATTACTTATTGCCGTTTACTTTATTCATAAAAATCCTCTCTTTATAATAGTAATGGCGATTTTGCTAGCAGAGCCTTTTATAAAAGAATAAAAATAAGTCAGGGGTATTAAAATGGACATTGCCACGTTGATCAAAGAATATAGAACTAAAACAGGTATGACTCAGCAAGAACTTGCAGATAAAGTATTTGTTACTCGTCAGACCATTTCTAAATGGGAATTAGGAAAAAGTGAACCTGATAATGTTTCACTGGATTTATTATTTAAAGAGATGAATATTGAAAAAGAATCTCAAAAAGGCATTAAAGCTAATTTAATTAGCAGAAAAAATATTTTACTTACAATAATTGCCGTTTTATTCTCTCCATCGATACTTATTATTAGACTATTGATAGTTAAAATAGGCAAGATAGAAAATAAAAGATTAGTCATTTTGATTAATACCCTTCTCTTTGTAATAATTGGCATTTATATGAAGAGTTTAAAGGATAATGTATACTTTGGTTTCTTGGGAATTATTGCAATATCTTATAGCTTTTATAGTTTTTATAAGCTTAGTTTGGAAATCAAAAAGGATTAGATACTTAACTATACAAGTATAAAAACTAGTCATACTAATATCTGAACTGCCCCAAAAGTGTGACAGAGAAAATCTAACTTTAGGGTGCAGTTTTTTTCGACTTCCATCCATTTTCATAATATAGCTTGTCACATAAGCACATCAGGCGGTCTCAAAAAATTCTTTCTTATATTCGACCTTATTTTCATAAGACTAGATTAAAGTATGATAAAATAAAGAAAAAGAGATAAAGGAGTCAGCTATGGCAACTAGAGAAGAATGGGTGCGTCACTTTGAGGACGTCAATGGTCGTAAACCAAGTCCTGAGGAGTTTATGGAAGCTAAGAAAGATGGCTTTGTCATTGCTTCGGAGGAACCAAGTGCCCAAGTGTCTGAGCAGGTGGATAGCTCTAAAGCTACTGAAGAGGTGACAGCTGACTCAGTAGCAGATACGCAACCAGATGAAGCTCAGGTGACATTAGAGGAGGAGGCTCCTAATCACATGCCTGAGTTGAATCTGGAGAAAGAGCAAGAAAAAGAAACTCCAAAGACAAGTCAGATACCTTTGGAAAACCCTTATTACAAGCCGAAAGTAACCAAGAACAATGCTTTTGTTAATATTGCTTTGCCAATCATTATTCTAGTTTTGGGGATTCTATTTGTCATTTTGTCTTGGACACTTCCAATCGGTTTCATCTTTACCTTCCTTGCTTTCTTCCTTATCATTTTGGCTATTGTGACTTTGGTTTTGAGTCTGAAATCGACACGCAAGGCACTATCTATTATTGCCCTAGTCATGTCAATCATCTTCTTTATGACTTCGCTTGCTGGAGCAGGTTATCAAGCGGTGAAATATGTCATGAACCATGCTGAACAGTTCCAAAGTGACGGTCGCGATAGAGCTTATCTGTACATTGATGAGAATTATAAGTTTGACTGGACTGAGGATCAGTTTAAGGAGTTGAAGGTTGGTACTTTGACATTGGATGAGGTCTTGGATACTCACGGTAAGGCGACTGATGCCGAGTATAGTGATGCTTACGAGGAAGATAAACCAGATTTGCTAGACCTCACCTATAGAAAAGAAAACACAGATGGAAACAACTATGTTCGTTTGACTTTCGAGAAAAAAGACGATGTCTATGTTTTGAAATCTGCCTCAGCAACCTTTAACTATGATAAGGTCAAAGAAGTTGATGACTATCATAGCAACTGGACAAAAGATGACTATGAAAAGTTGTCTGTAGGTACACAAGCTGATTTGCTCAAGGGGACACGACTTTCTGAAGTGGTTGAAAAACACCCAGAGGCTAGCTTCACTTATCATGAAATGAGACAAACCGAACAAGGCGATCTCACTCAGTCAGTGAGTCTTAGCTACCGTGATTATAATCCAGAAAATGGTAAGGTAGATACTGTTCGTTTGACCTTCGACTATGACAAACGTGAAAACGAGTACTTCTTGACAGATAAATCAGATGAATAAGACTACTTTGTTAGTCATTCAAGCTCAGGGTTGCCTGGGCTTTTTAGTATCAACAAAAGAGGATAAAATCTGGTATAATAGAATTGATTGATTTTTCAAGAAAGAAGTGTCACAGATGAACATACAACAACTACGTTATGTCGTAGCCATTGCCAACAGCGGAACCTTCCGTGAGGCAGCCAGCAAGCTCTTTGTGAGCCAGCCTAGCCTATCAGTGGCTATCAAGGATTTGGAGCAGGAGTTGAATTTTCAAATTTTCACCCGTACAACGACAGGGGCTGTCTTGACCAGTCAGGGGATGACCTTTTATGAGCGTGCGCTTGAGGTGGTACGCAGTTTTGATAGTTTTGAAAATCGCTATCTCAATGCTTCTGAAAAGGGTAACCAGTATTCGATTGCCAGCCAGCACTATGACTTTTTGCCACCTTTGATTACGACTTTTTCAGAGCGTTACCCTGATTACAAGGATTTCCGTATCTTTGAGTCTACGACCATTCAGATTTTGGATGAGGTAGCCAAGGGACACAGTGAGATTGGGATTATCTATTTGAATCGTCAAAATAGCAAGGGAATCCAGCAAAATATGGACAAGCTTGGGCTTGAGGCTATTGATTTGATTCCGTTTAAGACGCACATTTATCTCCGTAAGGGGCATCCTCTGGCTAAAAAAGAAAGTCTGGTCATGGAAGACTTGGCGGCCTTGCCTACGGTGCGTTTCACTCAGGAGAAGGACGAGTACCTTTACTATTCTGAGAACTTTGTGGATACGTCAGATTCGTCTCTTATGTTTAACGTGACAGACCGTGCGACTTTGAACGGTATCTTGGAACGTACGGATGCTTATGCGACGGGGTCTGGCTTCTTGGATGCACAAAGTGTGAATGGGATTACGGTGATTCCGCTTGAGGATAATTTGGATAACAAGATGGTTTATGTCCGTCGTAAGGGGATTAACTTGTCGTCTTGTGCTCTCAAGTTTGTCAATGTTATGTTTGACTACTTTGATACATACAAACCATAGGAGGATTTATGCGTAAGGTTGCGATTCCTTTGGCTATTCTAGCTCTGATTGGTTTGGATCAGTGGGTCAAGCATTGGGTTGTGGCAAATATTGCCCTTAACCAAGTTATCAAGGCTATTCCTGGACTTTTCAGCTTGACCTATCTACAGAACCGTGGTGCTGCCTTTTCGATTTTACAGGATCAGAAATATTTCTTTGTGATTTTGACGGTTCTAGTGATTGGTGCTGCTCTGGTCTATCTGGTTAAGAATTACCAGAAGAGTCTTTGGTTGGTGCTATCTTTGGTTTTGATTATCTCAGGTGGTATTGGTAACTTTATTGACCGTCTGCACTTGGGTTACGTGGTTGATATGGTTCAGCTTGATTTTATTGATTTTGCGATATTTAACGTGGCAGACTCCTATCTAACGGTGGGCGTGTTGCTCTTGATTTTAATCTTATGGAAAGAGGAAAATGGAAGTCATCATTAAAGAGGCGGGAAACCGCCTGGACAAGGCCCTGGCAGATTTGACAGAATTGTCACGTAGTCAGGCCAATGAAGCAATCAAGGCTGGAACAGTCTTGGTTAATGGTAAGTCAGCAAAGGCCAAGTATGCGGTTAAAGAGGGTGATGTCATCACCTATGAATTGCCAGAAGAAGAGGTCTTGGAGTACAAGGCCGAGGATATTCCTTTGGATATTATCTACGAAGATGCGGATGTGGCAGTGGTCAACAAACCTCAAGGTATGGTGGTCCATCCCTCAGCTGGTCACACGTCTGGTACCTTGGTCAATGCCCTGATGTATCATGTCAAGGACCTCTCGTCTATCAATGGTGTGGTTCGTCCAGGAATTGTCCACCGTATCGATAAGGACACGTCAGGTCTCCTTATGATCGCTAAGAATGATAAGGCCCACAATGCTTTGGCGGCGGAGCTTAAGGATAAGAAGTCTCTTCGTAAGTATGTGGCTATCGTGCATGGCAATCTGCCTAACGATCGAGGCGTGATTGAGGCTCCGATTGGGCGCTCAGACAAGGACCGCAAGAAGCAGGCGGTTACAGCTAAAGGGAAACCTGCAGTTACACGATTTACCGTTCTTGAACGTTTTGGCAACTATACCTTGGTAGAGTTGCAACTAGAAACAGGTCGCACGCACCAGATTCGTGTGCACATGGCTTATATCGGTCACCCGGTGGCGGGAGATCCTCTTTATGGGCCACGCAAGACCCTCAAGGGCCATGGCCAATTTCTACATGCCAAGACCCTTGGTTTCACGCATCCTACGACTGGAGAATTGGTCGAATTTACAGCGGAAGAACCTGCTATTTTCAAGGAAACCTTGGAGAAGTTGAGAGAAGCTTAACAGTTATTAAACGGATAGTCTTTCTTGGGAGAGGTGTCCGTTTTTTTCTTGTAAAAGAGTCTGAAATTTGCTATAATTTACCTAATTAAATAAGTCCTTTAATCACTGTCCAGAGAGGCAGGCAAGGAGCCATGAGAAGTGTACGGGTGAACTGTACTCATATTTTTGTGTATCTCCTTGTTTTCGAGGGGATTTTTTTGTATTTAGAAAGGTTCTTTTTATGAAGAAAAAAGAGATCGTCGATGACGTAACCATGAAACGTGCCATTACACGTATCACTTATGAGATTATTGAGCGTAACAAAAATCTCGACAAGATTGTCTTGGCTGGTATTAAGACACGTGGTGTTTATATTGCTCAGCGTATCCAAGAGCGCTTGAAACAGTTGGAAAACCTTGATGTGCCATTGATTGAGCTTGATACTAAGGCTTTCCGTGATGATGTTAAGGCTGAACAAGACACATCTGTTTTCCCTATTGAAATTGATGGAACAGATGTTATCCTTGTGGATGATGTGCTTTACACAGGTCGTACGATTCGTGCAGCTATTGACAATATCGTTAGCCATGGGCGTCCAGCGCGTGTTGGTTTGGCTGTCTTGGTTGACCGTGGTCACCGTGAATTGCCAATCCGTGCGGACTATGTTGGTAAAAATATCCCAACAAGTGAGTCAGAAGAAATCGAAGTTTTGGTGACAGAAGTTGATGGCAAGGATAGTGTCAACATTATTGATCCAAGCTAAGTTGGCTGATAGATAGGGTGAAACGCCCTTTGTATCTTGTTAATTGAACACGGGCTAAGAGCTGTGTAAAATAGATAAATCTTCCTAGAAGCTAAAGCTTCGGCGTCAGATTTCCTAATTTTACTTTGCTCTTTATACGCCCTTTGTATCTTGTTTAATTGAACACGCCCTAAGCCTTGTGCAAAAAAGATAAATACTCTTAGGAGCTGGTGCTCCGTCATCGTATTTCCTATTTTTGCTTTAGGCTTTAGACGGGCTTTGTATCTTGTTAATTGAACACGGGCTAAGAGCTGTGTAAAATAGATAAATCTTCCTAGAAGCTAAAGCTTCGGCGTCAGATTTCCTAATTTTACTTTGCTCTTTATACGCCCTTTGTATCTTGTTTAATTGAACACGCCCTAAGCCTTGTGCAAAAAAGATAAATACTCTTAGGAGCTGGTGCTCCGTCATCGTATTTCCTATTTTTGCTTTAGGCTTTAGACGGGCTTTGTATCTTGTTAATTGAACACGGGACTCATTTCTTAGGAAAAAAGATAAGTCTCCTAGCACTCTTTGGAGTGCCTTGTCGACTTCCTATTTTTCTACAGAAATGTTTGGCTAAGCCAAAACGTCCCTTTGTATCTTGTTTTTAAGGAGTCCTTTGATATCGTGAATAACGTAAAATATGATGTGAATGATATGCCAAAACCTGGTTTATTGGTTGGTTTGTCATTCCAGCACTTGTTTGCCATGTTTGGTGCGACGGTGCTTGTGCCGATTTTGGTTGGGATTGATCCCGCTATTGCTCTTTTCTCATCTGGTTTGGGAACTTTGGCTCACTTGATGGTGACCAAGTACAAAATTCCAGCTTACATGGGGTCTAGTTTTGCCTATATTGCGGCTATGCAGACACTTATGAAGACTGATGGCATTGCGGCAGTGGCTCAAGGTGCCATGGCAGGTGGTTTGGTTTACTTGCTTGTGGCTCTGATTGTTAAGTATGCGGGTAAAGACTGGATTGATAAGGTCCTTCCACCAATTGTGGTTGGCCCTATTATCATGGTGATTGGTTTGAACCTTGCGGCTAATGCAGTCAATGATGCAACAACTTTAAATAAAAGCTATAGTATCTATGCTCTCTTGATTTCGATGGTGACCCTCTTTGCAGTTATCCTCTTTAACATGTATGGCAAGAAGATCGTCGGTGTTATCCCAATTTTGCTTGGTTTAGTTGTGGGCTATATTTTCTCAGCGGTTCTTGGTTTGCTGACAGGACATAGTTTTATCAATTTCTCAGAGGTAGCTGCGGCACATTGGATTCAAGTTCCAAACTTTGACATTCCATTTGTGGATTATAGCTTTAAGCTCTACCCAAGTGCGATTTTGACCATGGCTCCGATTGCCTTTGTGACGATGACTGAACACTTTGGTCACGTCATGGTTCTAAACAGTTTGACTGAGCGTGATTACTTCAAAGATCCAGGACTTGACCATACCCTTACTGGTGATGGTTTGGCACAGATTATCGCTGGATTCTTTGGAGCTCCTCCGGTAACTTCTTATGGTGAAAATATTGGGGTTATGGCCCTCAGTAAGGTCTACTCAGTTTACGTTATTGCGGGCGCAGCAGTGATTGCGGTCTTGATGAGCTTTATTGGTAAGCTATCAGCACTCTTGCATTCTATTCCAACTCCTGTATTGGGCGGATTATCTATTGCCCTCTTTGGAGTTATCGCTGCTAGCGGTTTGAAAATTTTAGTTGAACATAAGATTGATTTTGATAATAAAAAGAATCTCTTGATTGCTAGTGTTATCTTGGTATCTGGTATCGGTGGTTTGATGATTGACCTTGGTGGTCTTCAAATCACGGGTGTGGCAAGTTCAACCATTCTTGGTATCTTGCTTTACCAAATCTTGCCAGATCCTAAAAAAGGTAGCAAAGATTAGTCAATCAATTTAAAAGGAAAAACTATGGCGATTGCAGATGGAAAAGTGTCACTGAAACATTTGGTGACAATGGAAACCCTCACGAATGAAGAGGTCTTGGGCCTGATTCGTCGAGGTGGAGATTTTAAAAATGGCAGAGCTGATTTCCAGCTGGATCGACAGTATTTCGCTGCCAATCTCTTTTTTGAAAATTCAACACGAACACACAAGTCCTTCGAGGTGGCTGAGAAAAAACTTGGCCTGGATGTGATTGAGTTCGATGCTGGAACTAGCTCGGTGAACAAGGGTGAGACCCTCTATGATACGATCTTAACCATGTCTGCTTTGGGCGTTGACATCTGTGTGGTCCGCCACTCGGAAGTCGATTATTACAAGCAGTTGATTGATAGTAGAACTATTCAGACCTCTATTGTCAATGGTGGTGATGGTTCAGGGCAACACCCAAGTCAGTGTTTGCTTGACTTGATGACCATTTACGAAGAGTTCGGAACCTTTGAAAATCTTAAGATTTGTATTGCAGGTGACATTACGCATTCGCGTGTCGCTAAGTCAAATATGCAGATTCTCAAGCGTTTGGGAGCTCAGCTTTATTTTGCTGGTCCGGCAGAGTGGTACTCGAATGAGTTTGATGTTTATGGTCAGCATGTGGCCATTGACGACGTCATTGAGGACTTGGATGTTCTCATGTTGCTTCGTGTTCAGCACGAGCGTCATGGGGATGACAAAGGATTTTCAAAAGAAGACTACCATGCTCTCTATGGTTTGACTGAAGAACGTTATGCCAAGTTAGCTGATCAGGCGATTATCATGCACCCTGCTCCGGTTAATCGTGATGTGGAGATTGCTGATAGTCTGGTTGAGGCGCCTAAGGCTCGTATCGTTGCTCAGATGCAAAACGGGGTCTTTGTCCGTATGGCAATTATTGAAGCTATTTTAAATGGCAAAGCGTAAACAACGTTAACCGATTCCTGAGAGAATCAGACGAAAAAGAACATGGGCTAAATCTTTGAAAAGAGACATATCTTCCTAGAGGCTAGAGCCTCTCTGTCAGATTTGATTTTCATTCAGATTTTAACGCCCTTGTATCTTAGTGAAAGGAACAATTTACTATAATGGCAAAACGTTTACTTATTTTGGAAGACGGCACTATTTTTGAAGGTCAGTCCTTCGGTGCTGATGTGGATGTGACGGGTGAAATCGTCTTTAATACTGGTATGACAGGTTATCAAGAATCTATCACAGACCAGTCTTACAATGGTCAAATTTTGACTTTTACTTATCCACTTGTTGGTAACTACGGTGTTAACCGTGACGACTATGAGTCAATTAAGCCAACGACTAAGGGTGTCGTTGTGTCAGAGGCCAGCCGTCGTGCCAGCAACTGGCGTAACCAAATGACCTTGGATGAGTTTTTGAAGGCGAAAAACATCCCTGGTATCTCTGGTATTGATACACGTGCCTTGACTAAGATTATCCGTCAACACGGTACCATGAAAGCCACTTTGGCCAACCCTGGTGACAGTATCGAGCACTTGCAAGATCAATTGCGTGCGACTGTTTTGCCAACCAACAATATTGAGCAGGTATCAACTAAGACAGCCTACCCAGCACCAGGTGTTGGTAAAAATATCGTTTTGGTTGACTTTGGTCTCAAGCACTCTATCTTGCGTGAGTTTTCAAAACGTGATTGTAACGTGACTGTTGTGCCACATGATATCACTGCTGAAGAAATTCTCCACCTTAATCCAGATGGTGTGATGTTGTCAAATGGTCCAGGTAACCCTGAAGATGTACCGTATGCACTTGATATGATTCGTGGCATCCAAGGTAAAATTCCAATCTTTGGTATTTGTATGGGTCACCAGTTGTTTAGTTTGGCTAATGGTGCCAAGGCCTACAAGATGAAGTTTGGTCACCGTGGATTTAACCATGCGGTTCGTGAAATTGCGACTGGTCGTGTTGATTTCACCAGCCAAAACCATGGTTATGCCATTGACCGTGAGTCACTTCCAGATTGCCTCATGGTAACACATGAAGAAATTAACGATAAGTCAGTTGAAGGTGTTCGTCACCGTGACTTCCCTGCATTCTCAGTGCAATTCCACCCAGATGCAGCACCTGGTCCACACGATGCTAGCTATCTCTTTGATGAGTTCTTGGAATTGATTGATGCTTTCCAAGCTGAAAAAGCACGTCGTTAATTGCAACTGTCTAGTGACTATAGTGGGGTGTGACTCTTGTTCGCCCCAGTCTACTACCTTATTTAATGACAACCAGAGAGTTGTCAAATAGAAAGGAGAAGATACAGGTTCACGGAAGTGAACACGCCCTAAGGACTGTGTGAAAAATATAAACGGTGACTAGACGCTTAGGCGTCGTCGTCACGTATCCTATTTTCACTGGGTCCTTAACGGGCTTTGTATCATAAATTATGCCTAAACGTTCTGATATTAAAAAAATTATGGTTATCGGGTCTGGTCCTATCATCATTGGTCAGGCTGCTGAGTTTGACTACGCTGGTACGCAAGCTTGCTTGGCCTTGAAAGAAGAAGGCTACAGTGTTGTTCTTGTTAACTCTAACCCTGCGACTATCATGACTGATAAAGAAATCGCAGACAAGGTTTACATTGAACCAATTACGCTTGAGTTTGTCACACGTATTCTTCGTAAAGAGCGTCCTGATGCCCTCTTGCCAACACTTGGTGGACAAACTGGTTTGAACATGGCAATGGAATTGTCAAAAGCTGGCATTCTTGAAGAGCTTGGAGTAGAGCTTTTGGGAACAAAATTGTCTGCCATTGACCAAGCCGAAGACCGTGACCTCTTCAAACAATTGATGGAAGATTTGGAACAACCTATTCCAGAATCTGAAATCGTCAATACGGTTGAAGAAGCAGTTGCCTTTGCGACAGAGATTGGCTACCCAGTTATCGTTCGTCCAGCCTTTACCCTTGGTGGTACTGGTGGTGGTATGTGTGCCAACGAAGAAGAACTTCGTGAAATCGCTGAAAATGGCTTGAAATTGTCACCAGTAACACAATGTTTGATTGAACGTTCTATCGCTGGTTTCAAGGAAATCGAATACGAAGTTATGCGTGATGCCGCAGACAATGCTCTTGTGGTATGTAACATGGAAAACTTTGACCCAGTTGGTATCCACACAGGGGACTCAATCGTATTTGCCCCAACGCAAACCTTGTCAGATATTGAAAACCAAATGCTTCGTGATGCCAGCTTGAAGATTATTCGTGCCCTTAAAATTGAGGGTGGTTGTAACGTACAGTTGGCTCTTGACCCTAATAGCTTCAAGTACTATGTTATCGAAGTAAACCCACGTGTGTCTCGTTCATCAGCCCTTGCCTCAAAAGCAACTGGTTACCCAATCGCCAAATTGGCAGCCAAAATTGCTGTTGGTTTGACACTTGATGAAATGATTAACCCAGTCACTGGTACAACTTACGCTATGTTTGAGCCAGCTCTTGACTATGTGGTTGCTAAGATTCCGCGTTTCCCATTTGATAAATTTGAACACGGGGAACGTCGTCTTGGTACTCAAATGAAAGCAACTGGTGAAGTTATGGCTATCGGTCGTAACATCGAAGAGTCACTTCTTAAAGCCTGCCGTTCACTTGAAATCGGTGTTTACCACAATGAAATGCCTGAACTTGCGGATGTCACAGACGACGCCTTGGTTGAAAAGATTGTCAAAGCTCAAGACGACCGTCTCTTCTACCTTTCTGAAGCCATCCGTCGTGGTTATACTATTGAAGAATTGTCAGAGTTGACTAAGATTGATATTTTCTTCCTCGACAAATTGCTCCATATCTTCGAATTGGAACAAGAATTGGCTACTCACGTAGGCGATGTTGATGTTTTGAATGAAGCTAAACGTAACGGTTTCTCTGATCGTAAGATTGCTGATCTTTGGAATCAAACAGCTGACCAAGTTCGTGCGACACGTTTGGAGAATAACATTGTTCCTGTTTACAAGATGGTTGATACCTGTGCGGCTGAGTTCGAGTCATCAACACCATATTTCTACTCAACTTATGAGTGGGAAAATGAATCAATCAAATCTGATAAAGAATCTGTCATCGTTCTTGGTTCAGGACCTATCCGTATCGGACAAGGCGTTGAGTTCGACTATGCGACAGTTCACTCTGTGAAAGCTATCCAGGCTGCAGGTTACGAGGCCATCATCATGAACTCTAACCCTGAGACGGTTTCAACAGACTTCTCAGTTTCAGATAAACTTTACTTCGAACCATTGACCTTCGAAGACGTGATGAACGTTATCGAATTGGAACAACCTAAGGGTGTCGTGGTTCAGTTTGGTGGTCAAACAGCCATCAACTTGGCAGAGCCATTGTCTAAAGCTGGAGTGAAAATCTTGGGTACACAGGTTGCTGACCTTGACCGTGCCGAAGACCGTGACCTCTTTGAACAAGCCCTTAAAGATTTGGACATTCCACAACCACCAGGACAAACAGCGACAAATGAAGAAGAAGCGGTTGAAGCAGCTCGTAAGATTGGCTTCCCAGTTCTTGTTCGTCCATCATACGTTTTGGGTGGACGTGCCATGGAAATCGTTGAAAATGAAGATGACCTTCGTTCTTACATGCGTACAGCCGTTAAGGCAAGTCCAGACCACCCAGTCCTTGTTGATAGCTATATCATTGGACGTGAGTGTGAAGTGGATGCCATCTCTGATGGTAAGGATGTCTTGATTCCAGGTATTATGGAACACATCGAACGTGCAGGGGTTCACTCAGGGGACTCAATGGCAGTTTACCCTCCACAAACTCTCTCTAAGAAAATCCAAGAGACTATCGCTGATTACACTAAACGCTTGGCTATCGGTCTTAACTGTATTGGTATGATGAACATTCAGTTCGTTATTAAGGACGAAACTGTCTATGTTATCGAGGTTAACCCACGTGCCAGCCGTACGGTACCATTCTTGTCTAAGGTGACTGATATCCCAATGGCTCAAGTTGCTACTAACTTGATTCTTGGTAAATCATTGGCTGAACAAGGTTACAAAGATGGTCTTTACCCAGAAAGCAAGCATGTCCATGTTAAAGCACCAGTCTTCTCATTCACAAAATTGGCTAAGGTAGATAGTCTCCTTGGACCTGAAATGAAATCAACTGGTGAAGTTATGGGTACAGATGCGACTCTTGAAAAAGCCCTCTATAAAGCCTTTGAAGCTTCTTATCTCCATTTGCCAACCTTTGGTAATGTCATCTTTACTATTCATGATGATACGAAAGAAGAAGCCCTTGATTTGGCTCGTCGTTTCGATGCTATCGGTTACGGTATCTACGCCACTGAAGGAACAGCTAAGTTCTTGAATGAACACGGAGTTCACGCAACGCTTGTTAACAAATTAGGTGAAAATGACGACAACGACATTCCAGCCCTTGTTCGTACTGGTAAAGCGCAAGCTATTATCAATACGGTTGGTAACAAACGTACTTATGACGAAGACGGAGCAGCTATCCGTAGCTCAGCTATTGAAGCAGGAATTCCACTCTTCACAGCGCTTGATACAGCAGATGCTATGGTGCGTGTGCTTGAAAGCCGTAGCTTTACAACAGAAGCTATCTAATCACAAAATAAAGTCTCAGCCTTGCTGGGGCTTTTTTATTGAAGACAAAGTTTTTTTTTGAGACTTTTCTTAAGTGATGGCGGACGTCAGCGACCTTCTGCGAAGTTCCATGACTAAGTTTTGAGCCGAAAGTCTCAAAACTTCCGAACGCCTGAAACTAATCGTTTCAGACGTTATATCACTGCGAAAAGTCTCGGTATAAGCTTACTAGGTTCGCGAAATCTATTTCATATTTAAAAATAGTTTAATTATGTTCTGAGTCTCAGCCTTGCTGGGGCTTTTTTCTTACACAAATGTAAGCTAACAAATTAAAATGAAAGCTAAGACTATGGTTTTGTTTCCTAAGATTCTGCTATACTAGAAACATGATTATTACCACATCTTTACGTGAAAATGAGGCCTTGATTGCACGTGCCCAAGAATTAGCTCACGAGCTAGGAGCTGACTACCAGCCTCGTCGCAAGTTATCCTTGGCAAAATGTTTAGAGCGATTTGGAGCTTTTTATCTTCTATATAAGGACAGATTGTCTTTTGTCAATGAGGATGGCAGTGAGCTGTCCTTTCATCCAGACACAGCAGTTCTTCGGATTAAGGCGCCACACGATGCTCTAGTCAATCTTTTGGGTCCGTCTAGCAAGTCTATTCTAGACACTACCATGGGTCTGGCTTCCGATAGTCTAGTTATGGCGGTAGCGGGAAATACGGTAACTGCCCTGGAGAGTCAAGAAGAGATTTTTCAGGTGGTTTCTCGTGGTCTGGCCACTTATCAGACAGATGACAAGCAACTTGAAAAAGCGATGCGGTCTATTAAGACCATTAAGAGCGATAGCTTATCCTTTTTGAAGTCTCAGGCTGATCACTCTTTTGATATCATTTATGCTGATCCTATGTTTTCAGAGACTATCAAGGAATCGGAAAATCTACAAGCTATCAAACCTTTGGCCAATGGCAGCCGTCTGACAGAAGAATGGTTAAATGAGGCTAAGCGTGTCGCACGAGAAAAAATTATCATCAAGGCGCATTTTCGAGATACCGTTTTTGAAGAACTTGGTTTTGAACGCCAGGTTCGGCCCAATCAAAAGCTGCATTATGGTGTCATGGATGTAAGCGAAGGCCATTGACACTGAAAGTTAAAAGTATTACAATTGTTTCATCCATGTGATACAAAAAAGAAAAGAGAGACATATGCGAAAGAAAATCAGTCCAAAGTTATTTAAAAATAAAAAAAGAGTTTGGATCATTGGAGGAATTGGCTTCCTTGTCCTTTTGGTCCTAGGCTTTAACCTTTTTGCAGGTGGTGGCAAGAATGATAAGGCTTCTGAGTCCCCTACAGCAAGTAAGGTAACTAAGGGGCAGCTGGCCTCGTCCACCCTTTTGACTGGCATGGTGAAGGCTCAGTCGGAACAGTATGTTTATTTTGACAATACCATTGGACGCAATGCCACTGTGACAGTCTCTGTTGGTGAGGAAGTTAGCGTCGGTCAGCAACTGGTCCAATACGATAGCACCTCAGCCCAAGCGGCTTATGATACGGCTAGTCGTGCCTACAATAAGGCAGTTCGTGACCGTAATTATTTCCAACAGTATGGGACGGCTCCTGCGGCTTCAGCACAAACAAGTAGTGATTCGGATGAGGATGATTCGACAACTACCGTTAGTCCTCAACAGCGTCAGCAAACCGAGGCAAGTAATTACCAAACCTTGCAAGATTATAATGATGCCATTGCCAATGCAGCATCAGAGCTAGAAAAGGCACAAGATGTTCTCAACCAAACAGTGATTGTTTCAGATGCTAATGGAACAGTCGTAGAAGTCGCGGACTCTGTGGACCCTGCTTCAAAAGAGAGCCAAACTCTAGTTCATGTGACAAGTGAAGGCCAATTTGAGATTCAAGGAACCTTAACAGAATATGACATTCCAAATATTTCAGTGGGGCAAAAGGTCAAGATTACTTCCAAAGTATACCCAGACCAAACTTGGACGGGGAAAGTCAGCTACGTTTCCAATTATCCTAAGCAAAATGCCAACCAGTCAACGGGGACATCTGGCAACTCAGGTCAGTCAGGTTCTCAGTATGAATACAAGGTTCAATTGACCAGTCCAATCGGAAAACTGAAGCAAGGTTTTAATGTATCACTTGAAGTGACAAAAGATGATGATGCCTTGTTGGTTCCTGTAACTGCTGTGACTAAGAAAGGCTCTGACAACTATGTCTGGGTTTACGATGATGAAACTCAGAAAATCAAGCAAGTCAAGGTCAAACTTGGCAATGCGGATGCCAAGCAACAGGAAATTGCTTCAGGACTTAAAGAAGGTCAAAAAGTTATCACCAAGGCAGATAAATCCTTTAAGGATGGCGAAACCCTAAAAGATGTGATGGATGCCGATAGCAAAAAATCAAAAGACACTAGTGGAGAAGAGGTGAGGTCTAGTGACTAAGCCAGCACTTATGGTCTTAAAAGGCATCACCAAGTCTTTCAAAAATGGTCAGGAGTCCTTGCAGGTCCTTAAGGGAATTGACTTATCAGTTGAAGAAGGTGACTTCGTGGCAATCATGGGCCCTTCTGGTTCAGGTAAATCAACTCTCATGAATATTATTGGACTTCTTGATCAACCAACTACAGGTTCCTATCAACTCGAGGGCGAGGATGTGGCTGATCTCTCTGAAAACCGCCTGGCCAAGGTAAGAAATGACCAGATTGGCTTTATCTTTCAGCAGTTTTTTCTCTTGCCAAAGTTAAGTGCCCAAAAGAACGTAGAGCTTCCCTTGATTTATGCGGGGAAATCGCCACGTGAACGTAAGCAAAGGGCACAACAATTCTTGGAAAAAGTCGGCTTGTCAGAACGTAGCCATCATTTGCCGTCAGAGCTGTCTGGTGGACAGAAGCAGAGGGTGGCTATTGCGCGTGCATTGTCTAACGATCCGGCAATCATTTTGGCGGATGAACCTACAGGTGCTCTTGATACCAAGACAGGGATGCAGATTATGGAGCTCTTAACCCAGCTGAACCGTGAAGGAAAGACTATCATCATGGTTACTCATGAGCCAGAGATTGCAGACTATGCCCGACGTAAGATTGTCATCCGCGATGGGGAAATTACCCAGGATACGACTGATAGCGTTCGGATTGACTAGGAGGTAAGAATGGAAAATTGGAAATTTGCTCTTAGTTCTATCCGTTCACACAAGATGAGGTCCTTCCTGACCATGTTGGGAATCATCATTGGTGTTGCTGCGGTAGTACTTATCATGGGGCTAGGAAATGGAATGCGTCAGAGTGTTACTGATAGTGTGACAGGTGATAAGGATACTGTTCAAGTCTACTATGAAGCCAAGGGTGAGGAGCTAGATCCTGCTTATGCAGATCTGGCACAACCTACCAAACCGGTTAAAGAAGTTTGGTTGGAGCAAGTAGCAAAGCAGACGCCTGGTATTGATAGTTATTTTGTGACCAACAGCCTAACTTCCTCGATCTCCCTCCAAAAAAAGACTGTGAAGAATGTTAATATTACAGGTGCCAGTCAGGGCTACTTTAAAGCTAAAAAGTTAGAAATGTTGACTGGACGTTCCTTGCAAGACAATGATTATAAAAACTTTTCACGAGTTATTGTCATTGATCAGATGGTGGCTAAAAAACTCTTTGAGACGAATGGGGATGCCCTTAACCAAGTGGTTACTATTGGGAACAATGATTATCGTGTGATTGGTGTTTATAAGAATAAAGACACAGCAATCGGTGCCTATGGTGAAATTGGAACAGCTCTTGTGGCCAATACCCAGTTAGCGGCAGAAAATAACACTGATGCTATTGGCCAGATTTTTTTCCATGTGACCGATGTAAAAAATAGTAGTAGCGTTGCTAAGGATGCTGCTAAACGCTTGACCCAGTTGGCCCAAGATGACAATGGAGAATATAAGGCAGCAGATATGAGTTCGGCCCTAGATCAGGTGAACACGATCTTTGGAACCATTACCACCGTTGTCGGAGCTATTGCTGGGATTTCATTATTGGTTGGCGGAATCGGTGTTATGAACATCATGTTGGTTTCGGTAACTGAGCGGACACGAGAGATTGGTCTTCGTAAGGCTTTAGGTGCTACACGTCGTAAAATCTTGACCCAGTTTTTGATTGAGTCCATGGTTCTGACCATTCTGGGAGGTTTGATTGGGCTAGGCTTTGCAGCCCTAGTCGTTGGTCCAATTGGGAATGCCATGGACCTTAAAGCGACGGTTTCTCTTGGTGTAGCCATGGGAAGCATAGCCTTTTCAGCAGCTGTAGGGATTATCTTTGGTCTCCTACCGGCTAATAAAGCTTCGAAACTCGATCCTATCGAAGCTCTTAGGTATGATTAGAAATAACCTCTTGAAATCTTTAGATTTTGAGAGGTTTTATGCTTTTCAAAAAAGATAGCGAAAAAAATAAAAAAATTTGCATTTTTTTCTTGACGTCTGATTTAGGTCATGATATTATAAATGAGGTTTGAAAAAACTGACCTAAGACAGTTGGGGAGTTAAACTCATAAACATCCAACCGAGGCACAAAACGTAACTATTTTTTTGTAACGTATTGTACTTTCGTGTCTAGGTTTAGGTACGATTTTTTTGTGCCTAGCCCAAAAATAAAAACGGAGGTAAAACTACTAATGAGTGAAGCTATTATTGCTAAGAAAGCTGAACAGGTTGCGATTGTCGCTGAGAAAATGAAAGCTGCAGCATCTATCGTTGTTGTTGACTCTCGTGGACTTACAGTTGACCAAGATACAGTTCTTCGTCGTAATCTTCGTGAATCAGGCGTTGAATTTAAAGTTATCAAAAACTCAATCTTGACTCGTGCAGCTGAAGAAGCAGGTCTTGAAGACCTTAAAGGACTCTTCGTTGGTCCATCTGCAGTAGCATTCTCAAACGAAGATGTTATCGCACCAGCGAAAGTTATTAGCGAATTTGCTAAAGACGCAGAAGCTCTTGAAATCAAAGGTGGTGTTGTTGACGGCGCGTTCACTTCAGTCGAAGAAATCAACGCTCTTGCATCACTTCCAAACAAAGAAGGTATGCTTTCTATGCTCCTTTCTGTACTTCAAGCGCCAGTGCGCAACGTTGCATACGCTGTCAAAGCGGTTGCAGAAAGCAAAGAAGACGGTGCTGCATAAGCCCATCTTCACAACTCGTAGCCTAAGCTACGTTTAAAACACTATATTAAAAAAACACATTTGGAGGAAATCACAATGGCATTGAACATTGAAAACATTATTGCTGAAATTAAAGAAGCTTCAATCCTTGAATTGAACGACCTTGTAAAAGCTATCGAAGAAGAATTTGGTGTAACTGCAGCTGCTCCTGTAGCTGTTGCTGCAGCTGGTGCTGCTGACGCTGGTGCTGCTAAAGATTCATTCGACGTTGAATTGACATCTGCAGGCGACAAAAAAGTTGGCGTTATCAAAGTTGTACGTGAAATCACAGGCGAAGGTCTTAAAGAAGCTAAAGCTATCGTTGACGGTGCACCATCAGTTATTAAAGAAGGTGTTGCTGCAGCTGAAGCTGAAGAAATCAAAGCTAAACTTGAAGAAGCTGGAGCTTCAGTTACTCTTAAATAATAGTCATATAGCTATTTAATTGCGGAATCCTACTATACCGGTTTTTTATTGCGATAAGCGATTATGAGAAACTGTTTGAATTAATAGGTTCCCTACCAAAAAAACTGCCAAATTTATTTTTGGCAGTTTTTTTGTTTTTCTATTTTAGATTGGTTTTGTTTATCATATCCTCTACTATGAGATTGAAATATGAACGCTTTTTTTGATTTATTGTCTTTTCGCTTGAAATAATTAAAGCATATATGAATAGATTGTCTCCTACATCATAATTTATATCTGATACTCGCATTTTTTTACTATATTGGAGTTTGACTGTGAAGTCAAAATTGTCCTTAACAATAAGTTCAATCCAATTAGAATTATTTTTTTCGAATTTATGAATGACTTTTCCGTATACATAACATTTTGCGTATGGTTTGGGATACGAGAATCCTAATTTCTTTTGATTATCAAAAAAGTGCTCAGATAGTTCACTTTGCGATTCAGAAATTGAATCAATTATGATAAATTGATCAACACCTCCAAAACTATTTTGTTTATTTTCAATATGTGCTGTAATTATCACATATTGATTTTTACTAATATAAAATATTTTTGGATCATATCTAAATATTAAGTAAGTATGTCTTAGTCCAGCGCCATTTCGAATAAATAATTTTAAGTAAGAGTAATCCTCATTATGTTCAATATTTATGATTTTTCCTCTTGCAATAACTGTATTTCTTCTCCTATTTTTTATTTGGGAATTGACATGATTCATCATTTATTATCTCCTTATTTTCAATTTTTCTAAATATATTATGTTTGATATTAGTCGTAGAAAAAATACGAGAACTAACCTTTTTATAAATTTTCATTTTCAATAGTCAATTCTTCACAATGAAAATCAGACTCATTATCTGTTTTAGCATCATATCCAAATAGCTGAGTAGGAGGTGGATCACGTCTTTCTCCCTCCAGGTAATCTCGTTCGTGTTGTGCAAGTTTTTCATTTAATTCTGTATCATGACGAATAATATTATAACGTTCGTATTTTTTAGAACCAAATGTTTCAGACAGTTTTTGTTTAAATATATTCCATAGGTTCTCTTTATTTTTTAGTAAATATGTTTTGAAGCAACTTTCGGCTAGATCGATACTCTCTTGCAGAATATTAATTGATTTCTTTAAAAAAGTATTCTCCTCTCTAAATTCTTTATTTTTCTTTTTAATTTTAGTAATCTCTTCGAGGTTTGCTTTTTTCATCTGAATTTCAATGTCTAACTCTTGTTTAGTTTTCAAGATCTCTGACAGCTCCTTTTTATTTTTCTCTGCTTCAGATTTAGCATTTTCAGCCCACATCTTTTTCTCCTCAATTTTTTGATCCAAGTTTTTAAGTTTTGTAGTTCGTTTGTAAATCTCAGTATCCAGATGGTTAGCTATTGTTTTAGATTTGCCACTTTCTTGAACTTGAACTCCATGATTTCTAGCCGTTGTTCGAAGTAGTTCGCGTTGAGCTGCTTGCCATCTCGTCTGTGCTGTTACTAAATCCTTATTTTTTTTAGAACCTGTTGTGTAGTAGCCCATTTCTTTAAGGGCACCTTCTTGACCGACTTGAATGCTTAAGCCTCTTTTATTTTGTCGTTTGACTAATATGAAATCAACATGAAGGTGAGGGGCAGAACCAGGTTCATCTGCATGGAAATAAGCGCCGAAAACGACGGCATTAGGGTTATTTTTTTTGAATTGATCTAAAAAATCTGTTAGAATCTTTTCTGATTCTACGATTGTGGGATGATTGTTAACATTTCCAATTGTAAAAATCGCTTCGTGGCTGGTAGCAGGATTACGATTGGGATCACGTTTATAAGCTGAAAGTACTTTCGTATGATAGTCTATAATTTGTCTGTCAGACCGAGTTTGTTTCGAATTATATTCAAGCACAGCCTGTCCGAAAATTTTATAATAAGCCTGTTTTATAGGTCGGTCTTCTATGATTTTAAAATAACCTTCGGGATCTATATGATCCTCCGAGTTGGTTATGTTGCGATTACGAATATTATGATCACGACTCATCTTTTTTCCAAAGTGAGCTGAAATAGTATATGCATTGTCCATAACTTTCTCCTTTATTTATTGATTATGTCTGATAAGTTGAAAATAAAAAAACAGATTATGACGAATTTTTTAGGGGATGATGAAGACAGTCCGCAGAGTCTGACGCTGCTTATAACACAATATACATAATGACAGAGTCATTATTATTGTGGTCTTGCAGACGGCTAGGATTGCATCCTCTTTTTCCAAAATTATTTGGAAAAATTCACCTCTCTGTTGGCAAAGGTAAGTTATTTTTCTAAATTAAAAAAGAAATAAAAAAAGAGATTGAGAGAATCTCGCCTTTATATCTATATTTAAGTGATTATGATGATTAGCTTAACGAGATTATACTACGAATTTAATTCTTGACAAAGAATCGTAGACATTTTTATCTATTTCTACATAAGAATCATGAAAGTTAAAATTGTTTTCATTTCATAATTGAAATAGTGAATATTGGGTGGTATACTATTACAAATCATAAAAATTATAATAGTTTCAAGTAATAGGGAGCTAGCAATGTTTGGACAAGACTTTGGTCATCGGTTAAGAGAGTTGAGATTAGCACAAGGACTCACTAAAGAAAAATTTTGTGAAGGGGATGAGGTTTTATCAGTACGGCAATTGACACGTATAGAAACAGGGAAGTCTCAACCTAAACTAGAAACCTTAGAGCACTTGGCAAGACGTCTGAATATATCTTTATCGGAATTGCTTGGAGAGAGAGCTGTAGGCTCAAAGTTGCCGGTAGAATACCTCAATCTCAAATATCAATTGATGCATGCGACTAGTTTAGATAAGCCAAATAATCTAATGAAACTAGACGAAAAGCTGGGTAAAATTATTGATAGCTATTATGATGATTTGCCAGCTGATGAACAGAGGGTTGTTGATATCTTACAGTCAAAACTTTACTCTTATACTTCAAAGACACATCAAAAATTTGGCATGAGCATATTGGAGAAGAGTTTACCATCATTATGTGAGAAAAGGGTATACACTATCAATGATCTACTACTTATAGAACTATATCAAATCTCGTTAGGAGATGGTGATAGTATGAGGTCAGATGGGTTTAGTGAAGGGACTTTTTATACTATTTGTAGAAATCTAATAAATAGTTATGATAATATTCCCACGGAGTATCTATTTTTACTTAGGGATGCCTTATTAATGGTTCCAATAGTTGAATATGAACGAAAAAAGTTTCATTTATCGGAGATAGCATTCAATCAACTGCATCACATTATGGAGGAAACTCAAGATTATCAGAAAAAACCAATATTGAGAATGCTAGAGGGACAGTATCTATATGTTGTAAAGAATGATATTTTTGAGGCTAAAAAGGCCTATCAAGAAGGGATAATCTTGGCTAGATTGTTAGGAGATACCTCTTTAGCTGACATTATATCAGAGAAAATGAGAGATGCTATGAAAGAATAGAGCAGGACATACGTGTCCTGTTCTTTTTTTCTAATATGCAGTATATTATATTCATAAAGCGAATTGAAGAATAGAAATTTGAGTGCATTATTTTCTTTGGGGATTTTAGGAATTTACACTTGTCATAAAATTTATTTAAAATACACAAAGGAGATTTATTATGAAATACTCAAATAACAAACTAGCCCGCTATTCAATTCGAAAATATTCTATTGGTGTAGCATCTGTTCTAATAGTTTTTTCTTTATGGGAGTATCAGTATCTGCTGATTAAATGACAGAAGCGAGCGCTGTCGCCCCATCAAGTCTAGTTACAGAAAACTCAGATGCTACAGTGGCTTCTACAAACACAGAAATTGGAAAATCTACAGAAGTAGTACAAGCTAATACTCCAGAAGTTCCTTTAGGAAGCCCAAATGAAACGAGGGATGAAGTAAAACCTGATACAATCAAAAAATCTGAGTTAAGTATTTCCGAGTTAGACACAAGTAATAAAGTCTCAGAAAACAGTACTACACCTGTGTTAGAGGCAAAGGATGAAAAAGAGACCCCCAAAGTGGTAGCTGAGGATAAACAAGCTGATACAATTGAACAAGTAGATCCTACTAACCCAGAAGGCAAGAAAACAGTTGGGTATGCTGCTGCGAATATTGATAAACCAAAGACCTCCATTGTTAATGATGTGACACGGATTCGAGCTACCAAAAAAGATGGTACGTACATTCATTCAACAAATGTTAATAATGTTTCATCTGGAGATGTTGTTTTGTTTTCAGCAGGTGGTGGTTCAATCGCACGTGGTGATGACTACCCTCAAAGATTCAAGAATGGTAGAATTTGGGTAGATGCAGATGATTGGGGACAATATGTTAGGGAATGTACATCATTTGTAGCTTATCGCCTAAGTACAGTAAATGGATTTACAATTCCTTATGCTTATGGTGACGCAGGAAAATGGGGATATCGAGCACGTAGTGAAGGTTACAGGGTAGATAATACTCCAGCATTGGGTTCAGTGGCTTGGTATGATAATCAATATCAGCATGTTGCATGGGTATCTAATGTCATGGGGGATTACATTGAATTAGAAGAGTATAACTGGCATGATGATCATATTTATCATAGACAGGTAGTTAATAAAAATACTGTAACAGGATTTATTCACTTTAAGGATATTAATAGAGTGGTGGACGATTCTTCAAATCACCCATCACCTTCAGTAGACCAAGAAGTTCCAGAAAGTGGTGTCTATTATTTCAAAGGACGTGCTAGTATAAAATCAGAACCTAAAATGTCAAGCCCAGAACTTGCGTACTATGACGCAGGTCAAAGTGTAAACTATGATCGTAAATTGATTGCAGATGGTCATGAGTGGATTTCTTATCTATCTTACGCTGGAAATCGTCGTTATATTCCTATTCGTGAAATTGTAAATGTGACTAGTAGTCCAACGGGTACTATAAGAATTGTAAATAATGATTCTGAGACAGGAACATTTGATATTATCGTTTCCAATGTTTCAGACGTTAACGGAGTTCAAAAAGTATCGCTCCCAACATGGTCTGAAATTGATGGACAAGATGATATTATTTGGTACACTGCTACTCGTCAATCTGATGGAACTTATCGTCAACATGTAAACGTAAGTGATCATAAAAATTCAACAGGAGTTTATAATGTTCACTTGTATTATGTTGAAAATAGCGGTAAACTTGTTGGTGTTGGTGGGACTACTGTTAATGTGCAAAAGAATCAGGATACCTATACTATCCCATCAAGTGGTGTTTATCGTTTCACACAACGAGTCAGTATAAAGTCAGAACCTAGTATGTCAAGCCCTGAAATAGCTTATTATGACGCTGGTAATACGGTTAATTATGATAGAGTATTGACTAATGAGGGACACACTTGGATTTCTTATCTCAGTTATAGTGGAAATCGCCGTTATATTGCTATTAATTAAGGAGAATTATTATGAAGCCTACTACAAAACGTTTCACAACTTTAACCGCACTCGCTTTAACTTCCGTTCTATTACTTGGTGCATGTGGTAATAACAAGAAGGAAGCCACATTAACATCGAGCTCTAGTAAGGTTAGCCAGAAAGTGAAATCGACAAAACCATCTTCAAAAGAAAAAGCGAAGAAGTCTGAGAAAAAGACAAAATCTTCTAGTTCAGAAGAAGTTTCGAAAGAAACCTCTGGAGAAAAGGATTCACAACCATCAGCCGGAAATGTTGCTGGATCTGCTCAACAAGAAGTTGCTCCAACAAATCCTAGTGAAGAAACAGCTGGAGTAAATCAAGGAACGACGACAGAACAACCAGCTGCTTCAGCAGAACAAACACCAGCTACCACAGCAGTGGATGTTACAGCAATGGCTAATGGTGATTTCTCTAGTGTTGCTGGTACCTATCAAAATGACTTAGGGGACACAATTACAGTATCCCCATCCGGTAGTGTAACCCGTGTTGGTGCTGAAAGTGGTTATAGTGATACAAGTAGTCAGCTCTTTAATGGTTTTGCTCAAGATGGCGGTTATGTAGCAGGCTTTGCTCATAATGATGGACCAACCAGTGATCCAATTTTCTTTGATAGTAATGGACAGATTCGTTTTGGTTCTGATGCGATATATGGTCGAATGCATGTTTACAATAAATTAGATTGATGGTATTGTCCCTCAGTACTTAAGAAAAGGAAATCACAAGTAGTAGAAGGAGCACACTTTAAAAATGCCTCAAAAAGAACATAGAGAAGTGAGAAGTACTAGTGGCACCTTAAAGGGTACCTATCACTATTTGAATTCTCCCAGTCCTCATTTGTTTCCGTTTGTCTTTATTAGTAATGTAACAGATAGCCTTCAGATGTTTCGCGTGTGTAAGAATGGAAAGCCAATTGCCTTTCCATTACTTCTACCAAATCAGTATAAAATTGTTTACATTAAGGACTTTCAAAATGTTAGCTCCTGCGATGAGATTACAGTGACTGAACATTTAGAAGAATACATCTATGATGAATCATAGTTAGACTAGATTGATACCTATAGTCAAATCAACCCAGAATGAATTAATTAATCTATTCAGATTTGCTTAATGTGTCAAGGAATTAGATGTAGCAAAAGCCCTCAGGTAGTTCTTGGGGCTTTTCTTAATTATAGTTATCGAAAAAATTATCGATCAATTTTCTACAAAATAAAGTTTAGTAATATTAATGAAATACTTGTAAAATATTTTTAAAAGAAGTATACTATAGGCGTAAAAACGGTTCCATTATTTTATGAAACAGCCTAGAAAGTGAGAGTGATCAAAATGAGAAAGGCATATGTTTTTAAGGAACGCCAACGTTACTCAATACGTAAATATTCTTTTGGAGCTGCATCAGTCTTAATTGGTGCGAGCTTGATGCTTGGTGGGCATGCTTTGGCTCAGGAACAAGCCAACGGCGCAAGTTCCAACAAGGACTATGAAGTTTTTGTAAATAATTCTGAACCACTTCAAATCGACCAGGCAACTTCAGAAGCTGTTACCGATGTCCTCAATCAACCAGCTTCAAGATCTGAGGCGCCAAGACCTAAGCTTGTTAGCAGTGAAGTTGCTTCCTCTGAAGCTAGTAGTGTAGTGGTCAGTGAGGCTGCTTCTTTGGAAGTACCAGCAGAGGTTGCTCAATCTGCATCTGCTGTTGCTTCTGTTGCGAGCTCAGAGGTGGCTAGCCCACGTTATGAAGTGTCATCAGTAGCTAGCTCTGGAGTAGCTAGTGAAACTGACCGTTCAGCAACTTCAGAAGTAGCAGAAGTTAGAGGTACTGACCGTGAAGCTGTCGATACTAGTCTTCGTACTGTCTTAACTAATGCTAGTCAGCCAGGTGTAGATGGTCCAGTGACTGCTGATGGTTCTCTTGATATTCCATCAAACGGTACCTATTATTTCCGTCGCACAACAGAAATTCGTACTGCGCCAATCATGGATATCAAACCTACCTTCGTCTTTAGTGCAGGCGACCATGTTATCTATGACAAGGTCTTGAAGAGAGACAATCACCAATGGATTTCTTACATTGGTTACGACTATGAACGCTACTATGCTGATATCGCAGCTTTGAAGGCTGAAAATACTAGTAGCAACACTGAAGCGACTAGAGATGAAACTATCCCTGAACGTGGTACTTATTATTTCACTAAACCTGCAGATGTGAAGAATCAACCTAGCTTGACTGCTAAGACTGAGTTCAATTTTGATCCTGGTATGTCAGTCAACTACGATAGATCTTTGCTTGCTGACAACCACCGTTGGATTTCTTATACTTCGTACAGTGGTACTCGTCGTTATGTCGACCTAGGTGCTGTTGCAGAGGCTGTAGCTAAACCAAGAGGCGATATTGCTATTGAAAGTCATAACAATGGTGACTTTAGTGTGGTTATCAGTAATGTTTCAGATCAAAACGGTGTCCTTGGGGTATCTGTTCCAATCTGGTCTGAAAAGAATGGACAAGATGATATCATCTGGTACAATGCGACTCGTCTTAACAACGGTAACTACAAGGTTAACGTCAGTCTAACTGACCACAAGAATGAACGTGGTCTCTACAATGTTCATCTTTACTATGTTGAAACTAATGGTAAATTAGTTGGTGTGGGTGGCACAACTTACACAGTTCCTGCCAAGGTTGAAGAAACTCATACAACTACTAGCTATAGCCTTCCTGATTCAGGAACTTATACCTTCAAAGAACGCTCTAGCATTAAGGCAGAACCTCGTGTGGCAAGCCCAGAGTTGGCCTACTACGATGCTGGTATGTCAGTCAACTATGACAAGATTGTCAGTGGTGATGGTTATGAATGGCTTTCTTACCTCAGCTACAATGGCAACCGACGTTATGTAGCCGTGGCAAAACTCGCTCAACAAGAAAGCAAACCAAGCGGTACTATCAATATTGAAAATCTCTCTAACCTTGGTTTTGATGTTCATATCACTAATGTTTCTGGTGGTGATAAAGCTATCCAAGGCGTAAGTGTTCCAGTTTGGACAGCTAAGGACGGCCAAGATGATCTTGTATGGCACCAAGCCGACAGACAAAGTGATGGTAGCTACAAGGTTCGTATCAATGTTAGTGACCATAAGGCTGAAGCAGGTGAATACATTGTCCATCTCTACTATGTCCAAGATGGTAAAATGGTAGGTATCGGAGGCACTAGCACAACTGTTCCAGTTCAAAATGCAACTCGCCACAACCTTCCAGCTTCAGGTTCATATACCTTTACCTCTCGTACTGGCATTAAGGCAGAACCTCGTGTGGCAAGTCCAGAGTTGGCCTACTACGATGCTGGCATGTCAGTCAACTACGACAAGATTGTCAGTGGTGATGGTTACCAATGGCTTTCTTACCTCAGCTACAATGGCAACCGCCGTTATGTAGCCGTGTCTAAACTTGCTCAACAAGAAAGCAAACCAAGCGGTACTATCAATATTGAAAATCTCTCTAACCTTGGTTTTGATGTTCATATCACTAATGTTTCTGGTGGTGATAAAGCTATCCAAGGCGTAAGTGTTCCAGTTTGGACAGCTCAAAACGGTCAAGACGATCTTGTATGGCACCAAGCTGACAGACAAAGTGATGGTAGCTACAAGGTTCGCATCAATGTTAGTGATCATAAGTCTGAAGCGGGCGAATATATTGTCCATCTCTACTATGTTCAAGATGGTAAGATGGTAGGTATTGGAGGCACTAGCACAACTGTTCCAGTTCAAAATGCAACCCGCCACAACCTTCCAGCTTCAGGTTCATACACCTTTACTGCTCGTACTGGCATTAAGACTCAACCTTTGGTAGCCAACCCTGATGTTAGCTACTATGATTCAGGTATGTCAGTTAACTATGACAAGGTTGTCAATAATGATGGCTATACATGGCTTTCTTATCTCAGCTATTCAGGACATCGTTTCTATGTAGCTATCGCACCAACAAGTGTAACTAAACCTGTAGAACAACCAGTCCAACCAAGTACACCTTCATCTGGCACCTATACTTTCAAGGAACGCTCTAGCATTAAAGCAGAACCAAGTGTGGCAAGTCCAGAGTTGGCCTACTATGATGCTGGTATGTCCGTTAACTATGACAGATTGGTGACTGCAGATGGTCATACCTGGCTCTCTTATGTCAGCCATGGAGGCAACCGCCGATACGTTGCTATTGATGGTAAGGCAACAGCAGTTGCTCAACCAGCAAGCCCAAGCTTAGCGGTAACTGGCACCTATACCTTTACCAAACCTAGCTCAATCAAGGCACAACCAAGTGTGGCAAGCCCAGAGTTAGCCTACTATGATAAAGGCATGTCCGTTCGCTATGACAAGGTCCTTACAGCAGATGACCATACCTGGTTGTCTTATGTAACCTATAGCGGTGCAAGACGCTATGTAGATATTTCTTAAGATTCGTAACATCACTCTCTTTTGAGAGTGGTGTTTTTGTCTCACGAAAACCACTAGCTGTGCTAGTGGTTCCGAAAAGCTTTTAGCGATGTATCAAAAAAGTCCCCCTAAAGTGTTATATTAGATAAGGTTTCCCGACCACTAACTAATATACAAAAGGAGGACCCCTGATGAGACAGGATAATAATAGTTTAGCACATACTACATGGAATTGTAAGTATCATATTGTGTTCGCGCCCAAATATCGATGTCAGATAATTTATGGAAAATACAAAGCAAGTATAGGTCAAATCTTACGATTATTATGTGAAAGAAAAGGTGTTGAAATACATGAAGCAGAAGCTTGCCCAGATCATATTCACATGTTGGTGAGTATACCACCGAAACTAAGTATTTCTTCATTTATGGGATATTTAAAGGGCAAAAGTAGTTTAATGATATTTGATCGACACGCTAATTTAAAGTATAAATATGGGAATCGCAAATTTTGGTGTCGAGGGTTTTATGTTGATACGGTTGGGCGAAATCAGAAGCGAATTGAAGAATATATTCGTAATCAATTACAAGAAGACGTGATAGCAGATCAGCTCAGTCTTTTTGAGGAATATAATCCGTTTACAGGTGAGGAGAATAAAAGAAAGTAGTCTTAAAGAGACCTGCTATCATATCAATCATTAGACGGTTGGTCATAAATTTATTTCATTTAATCAGTAGTACGAGAAGTATATCCTAGACTGGTATGCAAATAGTGACAAGAGCACCGTTATTACAATTACTCAAATTTACTTGTCCTCCATGAATCTTAGCTACCCTCTTAACAAATGCTAATCCGATACCAAAATTACTTCGTTGCTCTGAATTTGTTGCTTGTTTGTCTTGATAGAATAGTAGTCCATATTTTTCGAGTAAATTCTCTGTAAATGAAGAATCGCTATTCCATATTGAGATGTAAAATTGATTATCTATAAATTTGTAGTTTACTTTTATTGTTGGATAACTACTTTGGGAATGGTCAATAGCATTATTTATGATATTTAGAATAGCTCTTAGAAATAAGTTTAGGTTAAGCGTTAAATAAATAGAGGTTGGTAAGTTGTTTGAAAATTGAATATCAGCTTTTTTATCAGTAATTAACTTAATTTCTTGTTCAAATAATTCAAATAAGTAATCTGAAGACAAACTCTCCCAATTTGAAGTATCATTATAGAATGTTTTAGAATAATTTATGAGTTGGTTAAAGTAAAGATTAAGTTGTTGACTGGCAAGTTCAATATCTTCTAAACATTGCTCAATATTTCCAGGAATATCCATAGATTGTAAAAATTGAGCATTTCCTTGAATAACTGTTAATGGTGTTTTCAAATCATGTGCTGCAGCTGATACTTGAAACATTAACTCCTGTTTTTGCTGCTTTTCAGATTGAATTGTTTTTTTTATTGTTGCTTGCATTTCCTGAATTTTTTGTCGGGTTTCAATCAGTTCAATCAGGGTTAACTTAGCTGAGTTATTTTCATTTGTATCGCCCAGTAAACTTTGATTGTATACGATAATTGTTTCTTGTTTTATCTTTTCTAGAAGATTCCTCATATTTTTAGTAATACTAAAAAGTAAAATTAGACTAATATAAATCCAAGAAGCTGTGCTGAAATAAATTGTAAATGCCCCTGCATTTTTTTCAGTAATATTGGTAAATGCAGTAAGTAACATCGGTAACAAATAAAATAAAAAAAGATTAATTAGGAACTGTCTTAAAATCTTAAAATATGTTTGCTTAACCAGTTGGTTAAAAGTTAAAGACTTCTCCACTGATATCCACCTCCCCAGATTGTTTTGATAGGATTAAGTTCATAAGGTTTTAATTTTTGCCTGACTTGGTATACATACTCTGTAATTGATCTTCCCTGTGTTTCAGAATCATGAGGGTAAAGATAATCAAACAGTTCTTCGTTTGAAAATATTTTATTTGGATTGCTGGAGAGTAACAAAATTAATTGGAACTCTCTTTTTGTAGTGGGGACATGTACATCCGCAACCCTAAGTTCTTCTTTAATTTTATTAATTGTGATCGGTCCGAATTGTAGAATCTCATTAGAATTATTATTGCGTACTTCTCTACGGATATGCATCTGTACTCTTGCTACTAATTCTGGAATGCTGAATGGCTTTGTGATATAGTCATCTGCACCAGACTGTATGCCACATACAACATCTTCTTCCAAATTTTTTGCTGTTAGAAATATGATTGGCACAGAAATAAATTCTCGGATATACCTACAAATTTCAATTCCACTGTGCGGCATCATGATGTCTAAAATAATTAAATCATAGCCGATAAAATGGCATATATCAATATCTGGAATAGATGTTAGCGTATCAACGACAAAGTTTTTACTCTCTAAAACATTTCGAACCAACCTTAAGATGGATTTATCATCATCTATAACAAGGATTTTATATTTCATAAGTGCCTTCTCCTTACATATTTCATCCAGTTTCAAACACGACTCCAGTCACAACAGTTAGTCATTTTTTTATGATGTTGAGATGTTTTATACCAGCTTTCACCAGAATGTAAGTGAATGTGGTAGCGTTAGATACGATATTCTAGACGAACGTTCGTAAATTATGAGAGTATTATACCATATACTAAGGAACTAAGGGATTATTGGGTCAAAATAATTTACTTGAAAATCAGAAATTCTGATATTTTTTTGATATTTGTTTTGTACAATACAAAATGTAGATGATAGTTTATCATCTATACTAATAGTCACTATTAGTTCTAAAAATTTATTCTGTAACATAATTTCTTAGAGATAGAAAAAAATGTCTCTGAAACAGCAACATGTGAAGTAGGTTAAATTAATTTGCTCATGGTTTAACAGAGTTACACAGTTTGTTGTTCAGAAATTGTTATGGAAAAATAGAAAGGAAACTGTTATGTACCAAAAACCAACTATTACAAAAATCGGTAACTACCGTACTTTGACAAATGGTGCAGGTAAAGCACGTGAGCGCGATTTGCTTGGCTTTAGTGCGTTGATCGTTATCCACTGGCCTTGGGGATAATATATAGAATATAGATAATAAGCGGAGGTGAGCAACTCTGCTTATTATTTATATAATTGGTATAAAACATAAATTATGAATGAAAGTTAATGTTATTTTATCGAAAAATCAAATCATTACTACTGATACATTGATAGACGAACTGGTAGTTTCAGAAGAACTTAAAACCTATACTGCTGATAATTTATTAATGATAGTAAAACCCCATAAAAATTCTGAAGACATTGGTAGATTTTTGGCTAAAGAAAACTTAAACATTGAAATGATAGAGAGTAATCTGCTTGAGCTAAAAAAGAATGCATCTTTTGTAGCAATCACAAAAGAGAATCACTTTGTAATCGGTGGTGATTTTAATAATCATAATCCAATATATTATTTAGAAAAGGATGAAGAATTATTTATTTCATTTTATCCAGAATTAATTGCTAGTTTTACAAAACAAAAACTAAATAGAACGTATTTTGCGTTACGTATAGTAAACTTTGATACCGTCTATCCATTTACTGAGTTGACCCCATGGGATAACGTGAAACTTGTAAACAGTCGAAAGATACTTGTATCCTTAGAAGGACAGGTTAAACAGGTATTTCCTTGGAGAAGTAATGGTGAAAATAAAACTATTGCTGGAGTAGCAGGAGAGTTGAGTAAAAATTTAAATAGTGTATTACGAAAATATCTGGAAAACCAACCAAAAATTAGTGCAGATTTATCAGGTGGTTTGGATTCGACTTCTCTTTGTTATTTTTGTAAGAATTTAGGAATAGAATTGAATACAGTCTTTCTATCTCCAGAGGATGGTGCTGATAGTGATGTCGTCTGGTCAAATCGAGCAAGCAGGGATGTTTCAGCAGAACACGTGATTTTGCCGTATAGTAGCACAGTTACTTTGAGCACTTTAAATCCGATAGCGATATACAATGCACTTCCATTTGGTCCTTCAGAATCGTTTCGCTATATAAATTTAGCTAGAAAAATTATTGAAATTGGGCTAGAGAATGATATAAGTACCCATATAAATGGTCATGGTGGTGATGAACTGTTTGGTCCGTTATCTACTATGGCTTGGTCTTTATATCATTCTAACTATCCAAATCGCATAAGAAATTTATACGGTTTTGCAAGGTTAAATAAATTCAACCTTTTTAAGTTTTTTAAGTCATTGACCGACAACACTAGTTTATCTGACAATTTGAGAAATTTAGTTTGTCAGGAGGTTGAACAGGTTGATTTTGATATTAAGTATAGTTCTAAATGGATTTCGACTCTGTCAGTTGAAAGTTTTGTAACCCAAACAGCAAGAGATTTAATTACAAGATGTGCAACCTCTTATGCTGAAAAAGATATTGAATCATATTCTGATGATAAATCTATCCATAAAATTCTTGAAGAAATTGAAAGTCATACTCTCTTGCAACGAGACTTAAATGCAATGGTGCCAACTGATAAGTATTTTAGATTTTTAAGTCCGTATACAAATTATGACATTGTAGAATCAGCATTAAAGTATAATATTGACGAAAGATTTAACGCAAAAGTGACTAAACCTATGTTAGCAGAGATACGTCCAAGCTCTATGTCTCTTGAATACTTTCAGAGAAGAGATAAAGGGGAATACAGCAAACCGACATTTACAGAATACAGTAAGCGTAAGAAGATATTACAAAAAATATTTTCTGAAGAATGTCTGATTTATAAGTTAGGACTTGTAGATAGGGTTGATCTGTTAGAGTCGCTCAATAAATTTAGTGCGGATGGAGAACTGTTAGAAAATGTTATGAGGATTCAAATTATTGAATTTTGGTTGAGAGGTTATTGTGAAAGTGAGGGGGAGTATGAAATATAAGTTGTCATCGAATATTAATATTAGCAAAACAGAAGATGGTAGTAGTATTGTTTTGAATTCTAATGATGCTCAGTATTACCATTTTGATAAATTAACTACGGATTTTTTAGCTTCCTTAATTAAAGGAGTCACACTTGAAGATTTTTGCAAAAATGTCTCTATCAATTATTCAGTGGAGTTATATCAGGTTATAAAAGACTATAAAGAAATTATTGAGGAATTACAGCAGTTAAAGGTTTTGGAGGAAATTAAATGAGTTCACCAGTTAGAATGGAGCAGAGAACTAAATTGTCAGTAAAAAACAAAATAACAGCTTTATTTTGTGCCAATGTTTCATTTTTTCTAATTAAACTACCTCCTAAGAAATTGTCTGAAGTTATCGAGAAACTAAGTAAAAATACTCGAAAGGCTCTTCCGAAGGAGGTAGAGAGTTGGCGTACGTCTATAAATTCAATTAATGTTAGGTGTGCAGGTAATGGGTGCTTACAAAGGTCAGTCGCAGTTATGCTACGGGGAATAATAGCAAGACGAACTCCAGATTGGGTTTCAGGTTTCCAAGTATCACCCTTCATAGCTCATGCATGGGTGGAAGTCGATGGAATACCAATCGGTGAAGAGATGGACCTATCTAACTTTCAAAAAATCCTATTTGTAAAAGGAGGACAAAGGTAAATGATTAAAATAGAAAATGTTAGTAAAGCTTTTAGAGAAAAAATTGTTCTTTCAAAAATTTCGTTTACAGCAAACGAAGGGGAGGTGACAGCGTTGATTGGACCAAATGGGTCAGGGAAATCAACGTTACTAAAAATATTGCTTGGGCTGATTTCTACAGATGAAGGAAGAGCAACTTTTGACGGAAAAAATTATGGTGAATTGGGGAAATATCCCTTTAGATATGTCGGGACATTTCTAGATAGTTTTCAACCAAATCCCACAAGGACGGCCTATAATCACTTGAGATGGATTGCTTTAACTAGTGGTATAAGTAAGCAGAGGTGTTTAGAATGTTTAAAAATCGTTGGTCTTCAGGATGTTGGTAATAAAAAGATAAAAGATTATTCTCTTGGAATGAAACAAAGACTGGGGTTGGCTACGGCTATTTTAGCAAATCCTAAAATACTTATTTTGGATGAGCCGATTAATGGACTTGATCCAGATGGAATTAGATGGGTTAGAGAATTTCTAAGAGAATTTGTAAAGGACGATAAAATTGTTCTAATCACAAGTCACTATATGAATGAATTAGAACTTACAGTTGACAAAATTGTAGGGTTATCTAATGGTAAAGTCGTTATCGATGGTAGCAGTAAAGATGTTCTTGAAGAGTATGGATCTTTCGAGGAAGCATATTTTAGATCTGTTAGAAACGAGATGAGGTAAACTTGATGAAAAATACGCATAGTGAACTATATAAAATCCTGTCCTTGCCACTTTTTTGGATGGGTGTAGTAATTGTGATTGGAATCAGTATATTCTTTACCTTTCAAAATATTCAAGTAATTAATGCGATAGCAAATGGTAATACAGAGATTGTTAAGCTCGAAGATATGACTAGTCAATTAACGAAGGCTCAAACAGTAAGAGATGCGATATTATCTTCTCCTTATCAATCAAGTATTCTATTTTTTCCAATCTTGTTTGCACTGGTTCTATCTACAGAGTACAAATTTGGTCAGGAATCATTAACTAAATTACTTACACCAAAATGGCATACGGTTTTAACAGGCCAGATTTGTTCTGCAATAATTGTAGCCAGTACGTTTACTGTTATTTTATCTCTAATAAATAGTGCAATGCTCTATGTGATGTTAGATGAAAGATTACAGGACTACCTTAATATAGGTCTTATTTTAGAGGTAACGTTTAGAATTATTATCTTTTCCATAACATTGACATTGCTTTCAATGCTTTTAGTAAAAATAACAAGGAAGCCTATTCCATCTGTCATTGTTATTGTAAGTCTTCTTATTATAACTCTATCAGGCATACTAAGAGTTGTCTCTCCAACACTTGAAAATTTATTACCCTTAATAGGTGCAAAGTCATTTGCATTTGGGAGAGTAGAAAATAACAATACTTCGGAAGTATATGGTTTGTTGTTATTATTGTCTCAAGCATCAATAGTAACTATTATGATGTATATTAAAGATTGGTATAAAAATCAGAGGGACAAGAATTATGGATGAAACAGTATGTGCTCTTTTTTATAAAAAATATAGTCTGAATGCGGTGAAACTACAAATTTTAAGTCTGTTATCACTTATTCTGCTTTCTTGTATTCTTAGTTTAATAAAATTTAAAATCAATGATAATTATGTGGTGTTATCAATGAATCAAATACTGATAATTGCATCTTATTTATTTATGATAGGTGGATTGATAAATGGTTCTACGGAAGTAGATAATCCAGAATCTAAAATAATATACTTATTAAATGGAAACAAAAATATCAGTGCACAAAAAATAATTATAGTAGAGTTGATAGACTGTGTATTACAAGTAATTCTATCATTTTTGATTATCGTTTTATTCTTACTTTTTAAAGGAGAGATTAAAGGAATTGACTTGATCGTATTAATTTCTTATATTTTGAGTACTACTTTGTGTTCTTCTATCGCCTATTATTTAACTTTATTTTTCAAAAGCTCAATGGTAGCACTAGCTACTTTATTGATATTCCCAATACTAGTTTTGCCATATATTGAAAGGGTATTGCCTGCCACATCACCCTATATATATTATGAAGCGATTTCTGAAAGTTTCAAAACTTCAGTATTTTCGACTAGTCATATTGTATTGTTGTTTTGGAATGTTATGGTATTACTGTTGATTTATTTGAAAATAAAAAAGGGGTTTAATAATGGATAGTCAACAACATTCAGAAGTCTCTTTCAGGGAATTTTTAAGATTACTAAAACCACATAAAATATCTATAAGTATTGCTTTGATTATTGCTCTAATTGCGTCGACATTATCAATTCTTCAACCAATACTTCTTTCAAAAATTATTGACAATATTAACAATACCATCTTGAAAAAAACTGTAATTTTATTCTCTATGATAGTATTGTCATCTGCAATCCTTAACTCAATTAAGCAGTATATATTGGAGAGTATTAGTGAAAATTTAGTGAATAGTTTACGAATTCAAATTGTTAATAGATCAATCAAGTATAAGATTGAAGTATTTGATACTAGAAAAATTGGGGATTTAGCATCAATATTGAGCACGGATACAGCTCAGCTTAGGGGGATTTTAAGTCAAGGAATAGTAGAATTGGTGTCACAAACATTTACAATGTTATTTGCATTGATTATGATGTTTTATCTTGATATTCAATTGTTTAGTCTATCTCTGCTAGCAGTTCTTTCTCTTTTAATATGTGGCTTGTTACTTGGTAAAAGAACTAGGCCTATTGCGAAAGATTTACAAGAAGTAGTTGGAGAATTATCATCTGAGTTAGAGCGGACTTTGCGAGGTGTCAGAACAATTCGTGCATTTTTATCGGAAAATGTTTTTGTTGAAAGAATGAGTAGTGTTGTAACTAGTGCGACAAAGATTGGGAAAAAAGTGGCTATTTTTAAATCTATTATAAGTGGTTTCTCTAACATAGCACTACAAATAATGCTTATAATAATAATTGGAGTTGGTGCAATTAGAGTTGCAACAGGGGTTATATCTATTGGAAGTCTAAGCGCCTTTATAATGTACGTAATGTTAGTACTGACTCCAGCTGCAATGCTAGGAGGAGTACTAGCATCAATAAATGAGGGATTGGGAGCTTATTCGAGGATTAAAGTTGCTTTGGAACTTCCGATAGAGGAGGATATTAATTCTTTAGACGTTCTTGAGAAAAAAGAAAATCAGATTTTGCAAATTAAAAAATTAAGCTTTAAATATAATGATAATTTTGATAAAAATATTCTAAATAAGATTGATATTTCAGTTAATGGTCCAGGAGTAACAGCTTTGGTTGGACCATCCGGTTCAGGAAAGACAACTATATTTGAGCTTATTGAAAGATTTTATGATTTTGATGATGGAACAATAGAACTGTATGGAAATAATATTTATGATTTGCCTATTAAAGTTCTTCGTTCGAATATAACCTTTGTAGAACAAAATGCTTCAATTTTCTCTGGAACAGTACTAGAGAACTTACAAATTGCTAATAAAAATGTCTCAAGACTTGACTGCTTACATGCTCTAAATTTAGTTAACCTTTTTCAAGATATTCCCTCTGAAGAAATACTAGATAGAGTAATCGGGGAGTCTGGAATCACTTTGAGTGGTGGTGAAAAACAGAGGTTATCATTAGCTAGAGCTTTAATTTCTCCTAATGACATAATATTATTGGATGAGACTACATCAAATTTGGATAGTATAAATGAGTCAAAAATTCATCAATTAATTAAAGATTTATCTAGGAGAAAGACCGTCTTAATAATAGCTCATAGATTATCTACTATTCAGAATGCTGATTCAATTTATCTAATTAGTGAAGGTGAAGTAGATGACTGTGGCACTCACCAAGAATTATTATCGAGGAATAAGCTCTATAAAGAATTGGTTGAAACTCAGTTTATTAATAAAGAAACGTAATTTTTTAAATACTAGTATGGTAAATGGTAGTATATAATAAGTTGTATAAACACAAAAAGGGATAAATACGTTATTGTAGAGTTGTGAGACATTACTAGAAGAAGATTTATTACTATGACTCAATTTACCATATAATTGCTTAACTTCCTAACCCAGAAGCAAGATATTGATGAATTTTACCCTTCTTCTATTGAAACAGCCATGGATGATCTATTTCAAGCAGTGTTGTCAACTTTTTAGGGTATGAACCGTACGATAAAGTAGGTTACTATACTGGCAATAGTCGCAATGAAGCGTCTTTACGGAGGTTCGAAACCCAATATTGAACTACACCCCAAAAGTTAGACAGGAAAAATCTAACTTCTGGGGTGTTTTTATTATGAAATTAACTTTTGAAGATAAGATACAAATCTGTAAATTTCTGAAACAAGGATGTACTTTTGTATGGAATAAAAATCAATTTGTATATCACAATGATAAATAAAGAAAGCTAAAAAGACTTATCTCTATCTTGCATAGAGATAAGTCTTTTACTTAAATTATATTTTAACCTAAAGTAGTTGTTCAGTTCAAAAAGGTTCTGCTATTTTGTTTCAGTCATAATAGTATTGATAGCTTTGATTAATTTCTTTTGTTTATACGCAGGCAACGCTTTTAAATTATCAATAAGTTTTACCAAATCGCTATCTTCTTCTTTTAGTGTGACATCAAAGAAAGTGGGGATATCCACATCTAAGGCTTTCATAATTTTTTCAAGAGTTTTGATTTTAATGTTAGGTTCTAGATTTTCAATTTTATAAACGTAATTTGTCCCCAATTCAGCTTTTTCTTCAAGCATTTCTTGGGTCATTCCCTCTTTTATTCGTAAGACTCTAATACGCTTACTGATATATTCTTGTAGATTTGACATAAACCACCTCGCAAGGTTTATTTTACAACCTTAAAAGGTTGGTTATAACACCTTAAAAGGTTAAAAACAACTTTACAAGGTTGTTTTTAAGTTATATAATGTAAACATTACAATATAGGAATTGTATAATTTATTGAAAATAAAAGGAGTTTTAGCGTTAATGGAAAAGAAAGAGGCTATTAAGGCATTGGCTAGCGTCTCGACGGTGATTGCAGCGACAGGATTAACGTCTGTAGCGAATGCTAATCAACAAGAAGCCCCAAAAACAGAAGTTGATGCCTTAAGTTCTAAAGTAACTATTCAAGCTCTTAAAGAAGCTGAGAACAAGCAAAGTGTAGCGGTACAAGCAGTAAACGCTCAACAAGGTGTAGTTAAGCAAGCCATCACTGAAGAAGAAAAAGCTGAAAAAACCGAAGCTATGACTAAGGAAGGTCTTGATGAAGCTCAGATTATCAAAGACAAGGCCACTCCTGCTGAAATTGATAAAACTAAACAAAATATTAGTGAGACAGAATCCGCAATCGAAAATCAAGACGTTCAACTTCAGAATGCTCAAGCTGAGACTGCTAAAGCTCAAGATAAAGTTAACAAACAAACTGAAATTGTTAACAGTGATCAAACAGAGATTACTATTCAAGAAACTAATGTAGCAAATGCTAAAACCAATGTAGAAATTGCTCAAAAAAATCTTGATGGTACAGGAGCTAAGGAAATCATCTCAGAACGAGATCATGCTCAAACTGATTTTGTAACTAAAAAGGATGCTGAAGCTAATGCCAAAAGCAAGCTAGAAGAAGCACAGAAAGCTGATGCTGATAAAAAAGCTAAACTTGAAGAAGCTGAAAAATATGAAAAACTTCAAGCTAAAGCTGTTGAAGACACTTCAAAAACTTTGAGTGATGCTGAAGCTAAGGCTAAACAGACTAAAGAGCAACTCAAGAATACTAATATTGCTGTAATTAATGCTCAAGCAGCACTTGATGGTACAGGAGCTAAAGAAATCATCTCAGAGCGAGACAATGCTCAAACTGATTTGGCAACGAAAAAAGATGCCGAAGCAGAGACTGAAAGAAAGTTGAAAGAAGCTCAAAAAACTGATGCTGATAAAAAATCTAAAATCCAAGCACTTACAGTAACCTTGACAGCTCAACAAAATGAAGCATTGAGAACTTCAACGGAATTGACAGCTGCTATAGCTGTTGCGGCTGATGCTAAGTCTAAAAAAGAAGAAGCAGACAAAGCTGTAAAACGTCTGGAAGATAAACTAACAAGTTTAGAAAATCTTAGCACTATTGAAATTCCAGAAGAAGTTGCAAGTGCTTATCGAAGTTTTTATGAAGATAAATCAGAAGCAAACAAAGATAAGCTCTTCGATGCTGTTCAAACTTGGTGGGATAACCGTGATTATAGCAAAGAAAACAACTATCCTGTTGACGATACTGTAATCAACGATCTTAGCAATTTAACAAAAGAACAAATTGCTAACCTCTCACTTTATCAAGCAGGCTTGATTCAACAAGTGCGAAAAACTATCTGGGGTGATTCAGAAGTCCTTGTAACAGAAGATGTTGTTACGGCAATGAAGAATATCACAACTGCTTATTCGAACATGTCAAATCCTGATGGCGACCATCTTCTTAGTGCACTAACTAATGATGGAACCGATACTACGCATTGGAAGGCAGAAAACCTCGGTTACATCAAAGCTAAACCAACTACAATGTCAGCTTTGTATAAAGGTATTTATAAATCTATTATCAATACTTTTGGTAGTGACTACAATCAGAATTATGCACATATCATTACAACAGTTGGAGGAAAACCTGACTATAAAAACGGTAAGGTTGCTCCAAATTATATTGGTGCTGCAACAAGCGTAACACCAGAAGGTCTTGGATTGATGCATGAAATTCATTTCAATCACACTTCGTCAGATACTGATAAAATATTAGCTAATCCATTTGACTCTTCAGTTGTAAAAACTCAATTAGCTGACGCTAAAGCTGTTCAATCTTCTGCGGATAATGCTAACAAAACAGCTCAGAAAGATTTGACCACAGCATTGGCAGCAAATAAAGTAGCTCAGGATGCTGTATCTAACACTACAAATAGTTTGAACGCACTCAAAGCAACTGCTGCCCTCACACCAGATGCCAAAGCTAAATTGGATGAGGCTACTGAAGCACGTAAGAATGCTGAAACTCGTTTGAACAATGCTCAAAAAGCAGTTGACAATCTTAAAGCTGATGTTGCTACTAAGACTAAAGCTCTTGCTGATGCTAAAGTAACACAAGAAAAAGCAAATATTGCAAACAAAACAGCTAATGAAGAATTGAATTCTGCGCAGGCTAAAAATAAACTTGCTAATGAAGTACTTTCAGAAACTCGCAATAAAATTGCTTCACTCAAAGCAATTGCTGACCTTACACCTGATGCTAAAGTAAAATTGGCTGAAGCGACTTCGGCGCGTGAATTAGCTGAGTTAAGATTAGTCAATGCTCAAAAAGCAGTTGACACTCTTAACGCTGATGTTGTTACTAAAACTAAAGCTCTCACTGATGCAAAAGCAACTCTTCAAAAAGAAGAAGCTAAGTTGGAAGAACTTAAAGCTCAAAAAACTAAAGACGAAAAAGAACTTGCTTCTCTTCAAGAAACAGTGAACGCTTTGAAAGCGAATGAAGTTAAAATCAAAGACGAGATTAAATCTCTCCAAACTAAACTTCAAGAAACAAAAGATTATCTTAGCAAACTAGAAAATGCTGATAGTAATCTTGAAAAAGCTAAAGATGCTTACAAAGTAGCGGTTGAAAAACACAAAGAAGCTAAAGCACTTCTTGATAAAGAAACTGAAAAACTTAAACAGTTGATTATCAATAAACGCGATGCAGTAGCTCAATATGAAGCTGTAAAAGAAGCTTATACACAAGCACAAGTAAAAGCTCAATATGAAGCTATTGTTCAAAAAGGAGGAACTCCTGTTGCTATCTTTGATGAAAATGGCCAAATAGTAGGTTATAACTCTTCATTTTCCCGAGATGTCAGAACTGCTGTTCGCACTATTACCGATAAAGTCGTCTCGAAACATGGCGTACCAATCTATCAAGCATCATTACCTGAAACAGGTGAAGGTGATACAGCGATTTATATGCTTTCAGGAATTACGTTTCTTGCTCTAGCTGGGGTGATGAGAAAGAAGAAGTTATAAATTACAGTTTCTAAATTGCTTTACTGAGTGAGAAGTTATGACATAACTAAAGAATCACTGCCTTTATTCAATCACAATTACTTCCATGTTTTAGAGATGTTGAGAATAAAAAAATAAGTTTTATTAATAATAAATAGGAGAATATAAAATGAAAAAAGTATTAATTATTGTTTCTGTTGTTGTAATCGCACTAGCAGGTATTGGTGTAGGAGCATATTTCTTAACCCGTGAAAAGTCGCCGGAACAGCAGGTTGTGGGGACTTGGTACGACGGTGAAAATGATGTAACGATTGAGTTGAAATCAAATAAGAGCCTAAAAATTACAAAAGAAAGTGGAGAATCAAGAACAGGTACTTGGCGCATTGCGGGTGATAAAATTAAGTTTACGGCAACAAGTGGTCCAAAAGCTGAGGGTGAACTTTCAACAGGAAAGATTGAATCTATTTTCTTTGAATTCACTAATACCAATGTGAGTTATGCACTTCACGATGCCACCTATGAAAAACAATAAATAGTTATAGGACTCTTATGAAGATTCATCGTACTCTTCAACGGAGTCCTATTTTGCTGAAATAGTTTTTGCATATAGAATCTTCCAAATAATATTGACTTATTGAAAGATTTACTAACTATTGCTACCCTATATTTTAATTTGATCAATATCAAGTTGTAGAAAATTTGCTAATGAGTAGTGGTGGGTAATCAAATCAAAACATTTAGCGGAAATAAAAATATTGAAAGAACAGGAGAATTTAATATGAAAAAATGGATACTGATATCGCTTTTAAGTCTGAGTACTTTGATTTTGGTTGCATGTGGCTCAAATCAAATGAAGCAGGTAACACAGCAATCATCTTCGTCTAGTAAGCAAGAATTAAGGAAGAATAGACAGGAAGCATTTCAAACGGTCTTAGATCGTTATAAATCTTATCAGCAAGCAATAAATAGTGGTGATGATAGTCGTTTAACTGAAGCCTTGAAACAGGTTGAAGCTACATCTGAGGAATATATGCTCATTGATAATTTAGGGCATTCTGGAACCTCAGTTGATTTTCAATATGCGTTTGTAGACTTAGATAAAGATGGACAGGACGAGTTATTGATTGGTAAACAAGATTATATATCTGCAATCTATTATCTAAAAAATAGTCAACCTACTTTGTTACATGTGGCCTATGTAGCCCCTGTTGGTGGAGCACGTTCGTCTCTCACTGCTTATGAAAACGGTCAGGTGGTATTTGCTGCCTGGCAGTCATCGAATCCGGAAGTAAACCTAACTTTATACAAAGTTGAGGCTAGTGTCCCAAATAAGCAAAAAGAAACTACGATACAGATGAATGATAAGAAGAAAATCGAAGATGAACTAGGTATTTCGTCTACGGCTTTGAATCTCAAAAACTTAAAGTGGGAATCAATTGATAAAGGTTCAACGACTTCTTCAAAAGAAAGTGATATGAACTCTTCTAGTCAGAGTGAGGATATTAAGTCAGAAACTGGTTTTCAGGTTCGTGTGCAAATATCGGATTTGGAAATACGCAAAGAACCGAGTGCTAAGTCTCAGTCTTTGGGCAAGATATCACAAGGTATTCACACTATTTCGGAAACAACAAGTGCAGAAGGTTACACTTGGGGGAAACTACATTCTGGTCAAGGATGGATTGCTCTTGATTATACGGAACGAATAGAAGGTGAGAAAAAAACTCAATCGGAATCTAGTGGTATGAACATTCAAGAAATTCAAACAGGTAATTTTTCAAGTGTTAAAGGATCTTGGAGAAATGCAAAAGGTAATAGTATTACTTTCGATGCCAATGGCTTGACCCAAGTGAATGGTAATCCTGCGGGTGATGTAGTTTTTGATAAATTCGCTGTCCAAGGAGAAAAGCTCACAGCCGTTACAAAAACATCAGAAGGTATTAGTGAGACACCAATAGTGTTTACTCCGAGGGGACAAGATGGAAGAGAGTCAATTTTTTGGAGTAAAAATCATGTCAGTGATGGAACGGATATTTATTATCGAGAGTAGAAGACTAGTCATTTTATTAAATCACAAAGAGAGTCGCTTTTCATTAGAGGCTCTTTTAAAATACTTCAAAAGGTAGATTATTTCTGCATAATCTTTTAGCTATGGATCTTTATTAAAATAATTATTTTGTTTTTTTAAAATTCAACTTTTCTGACATACTATATAGTTACCAAAGTAGAGAGGCAAAAATATATATAATTACTAAAAGTAAAGATACTTATGATTTTTAGGCTTATCACTTACAGATATAACAAAAACTTAAAATATAAGAGAGCTGAGTGAACTTATATTTAAGAAAAAAACTACGACTATTTTTTGAGAAGTAAAAAAATTTTTTTGATTTTTTTTAGATTCAACTTTTCTGACATACTAAAATTGTAAATCAGGAGGTTAACTATATGATAAATGTTTTTTTTAGAGATTAGGCTAGGCTATGAACTTGACCAGTTTGATAAGGAATAGTTCTATTAATTATTGAATTAAATTAAGAAAGGGATAAAAAAATGAAAACTGTAAAAAAATATATTAATAAACAAATCATGACAATAGTAGGTGATCTGATTGAGAAAAGGGAAGAGATGGATATTGTTATCAACTTCGATACTTACGAAGATGACTTCTATGTAGATTTATCTCGAGATAATCAAGAACTGTCGTTCGCTTTTGTCGATGATACATTGAGAATTGTAGTTTATCACTCTTGCCATTGTAAAAAAACGTTTGAGATTAGAGAGATGGATGAGATTTTAAATTTGAATTATGCACTTGATATGTTGCTTAAATCATTCTTGTATAATGAATGGTATGATCTTGTAGCGGATTTAGCGAATCATACGCTTTGGGGAATGGTAGAAAAGTACAAAAAAGACAAGGTGAACGATATTTGATATTATAAAACAGATAATTAAGTAAAAATATAATAATAGACGATTTAATATAATGGGAAAATAATTTTTACTGTTGCATATTTTAAAGTAAGAGATGAAAGGATTAATAATATGAGGACTCCCCAAAATTATACTCAGTTGGTAAATGACAAAAAAATTACGAATGAGATGATTGCAGAATGTATTTATTCTGTAAACAAGCGAGCTAAAAATCATCGTGATAAAATAAGAAAATATAAAGACGATCGCTACAATCGGTATACAGTAAGAAACATTGAAAATGCTGAAGATGAGATGGAAAAATACTATACGATGAAAGAAGAAATGTTAACAGTGTTTGAACCATCACTAATCCATGAACAATATGTAGGGGAAGAGAAAAAAAGAGTATTTAGTACTGAAGAAGACTATGATAAATTATTGCAAGAAAAAAGTAATGATATCCTTAGGAAAGGTAGTTACTATGATGATGAGAATTCTATAGAAGTAGAATTTTTTGATTATAAGTTAGGTAGAAAAAAATATCTATATTTTTTATTTTATGAAATTGGGGAGTATAGTTTCCATTTACCCATTTCGGAGCAAAAGGCTAAAAAGTATACTAAATTACAAATTAAAGAAATTGACCAAGATTTTAAGACTCATGGTGCCAATATTGAGGGATTACTTTCAACACAATTTGTAAATAAAGTATTAAGTTTACTAGAAAGTGGTGACTATACAATTGTGGAATAAGAAAAAAATATAATAAAATAAACATACTGAGAAAAAGTTATTGACCGCATAAAGTTAGATAAATAAATTAAGTAAAGGATTTAGTTTTGACTGAAAATTACTAATTCCTTTTAGTTTTGCCTTAATTCGTTTGCTGTTGTATTTGCTAGAGAGGAAGATTGTATAATTAATGAGTAGATTTAATAATCAAAGACTTAAACACTTAATACTTTATTTTATTGAGATATTTATCATCTCATCTTTTATTACTATGTTATTAGAGAAGAGTTCTCCGTCAACTAATTACTATGAAATAATAGAAAAATTTTTTCTTTCATATGGAGCATATCAGCTATTGATTTATACTTCATTATCAATTATTGATGATATATCTAAAGATAGTGCCCTAATGCTTTTAAGTTTATTGAAATATTGCTTGCTTTATAAGGAAACAGGGAGTGAGCAACTAAAAGTATTAATTAATGAAAAAATCGATAATCAACTTTCATCTAATGTTATGAATAGTTTTAATACAGAAGCATTGTTAATGAATCTAAAGGAAAATATAGATTGTATTGATAAAGTATATCTACAAGCTCAACTAATAGTGGTTGAACATGATTTAGAATTATATCAATTACAATGGAGACTATCAATTTTATTAAGACTATTGAAATAAGTAAATTTGCTATAAAAAATACTCCACCAGAGTTTATTTCTGGTGGAGTATTTGGTGGGGAACCAAATATAATTAATAGGTTTTTAGTTTAAAATTTTCTTCCAGATCGGAAGAGAATTTTTTTTAAAAATGTTGTTAAATCAAGATTTATGAGTGTAGTAATAAAAAAAATATATATTAAACTACTGAAAAATATTTGACATCATGATTACTATTTTCAATTTCTGTTGGTAAATTAGCTAGTCTTTTGGAAATAATTTCATGAATATCCATAATTTTATTTTTTTTGAAACTTTTGATATTTTGATAGAGAATTGTACCTCTTTCTTCTTCAGTATAGTTATTAAAAACTAAGCACTTTGGTTTAGAATTATTTTTAGACAATTGACACCCCAAACCATATGTTTTACAAAAGTCAGTAGAATCTAGCATTAGTTTCAAAATTCGTAGACTTTGCCAAGTAATCATTTCTGATAAAAAGTAATTTTCCCCAAAGCCACGTGAATGTTTGAAACTGTGTTCAATTAGTCTTTTTTTGGTACGTGCTATGTTTGATGCTGAGACAAAATTTTGTTTCAGTTTTAGATAACAAAAAATTTCTTCATCAAGTGTCATTGGTTGAAAGCTATTCAAAGGGTCGTTGATTAATCTTGCAAAAAAAGTATTTGTAGCATTGTAGGGGTGTCTTTGTATAGTCCTAGCTTCTTCAAGTGCTTTTTGAGTCTTTTTAATAGATATATTTATTTGCTTAGTAAGATTTTCAATTCCTTTTTGAACCTTACCCTTAAAATAATTTATAATATCGGTTTCATCAATACTATTAATATTGGTAGAACTGAACAAATAGTTTATCTTTTGTTTATTTAATGTGATTTCGTATCTATAAACATCAATATCATTACATAGTTCTTTGGGAATCTGTTTATTTCTTTTAGCTTTTTTGATTTTATCGTAAAAGATATGTTTTTCATTTTTGTATTTCCCAGCTTTTAGAATTCCCTGATTTTCATCGTTTATGATAGTAATGTTAACATTATTTGATAAAGATCTTAAGAGTAAGGCGCGTGTTTGTATATGAATTTGACGATTTGTTGCGAATGTAAAAGCTAGTTCAAGTTCCCTGTATTCAATTGAGCTAGGATAGATAGTAATTCCTGCGTTACATTCAACAAAGTTAAGAAAATTGTGTAATTTCTCTTTGAACGAGGACAGTGAATTTGTTTCAAAATTAAGTCCTCCGTGATTGATTTGAACATGACTAACCAAAGAATTATCGTACGGATTTAATTTAATTTCTAGCAAACCAAAAGTAGAATTGTTAATTCGAATATATTCATATCGTGAATCAATATATTTTATAACAGTGAGTTTTTTATTTTTTTTTGAGAAAATTTGTAACTTGGTTGCGTCGAACTTTATTTCTCCTTTTATGCTAACTTCAACTCTATCTAATCCTAAGAAAGCGGTCGTGTTGGAAAAACAATCATAGATATGTTGCTCATTATTAATGAGATCTTTTTCGTTATATTTTTTTGTCATAAAAGAATATTTTCCTTTCCTTTATGACATTATGTTGTTTTTTACACATATTTCTTTCAATTTTGAAAAGCTTAAAGCGATAATGAGTGACGTGTTAACTTTTTAAGTTGGTCAGAAAAAGTAGTCTAGAATAAAATAAAAAAAAAGCATAATAGAATAGAAGGAATTTTTCTTGATTTTGTGAACTACAAATAAAACTATTTTTCTTCTATATAGTAGGTGAGATAAATAATAAAATAAGGGAGCGTTAACTTTTTAAGTTGCTCAGAAAAAGTAGTCTAGAATAAAATAAAAAAAAAGCATAATAGAATAGAAGGAATTTTTCTTGATTTTGTGAACTACAAATAAAACTATTTTTCTTCTATATA
>ERZ772979.145-NODE-145-length-56273-cov-11.834092_pt1 | contig 56273 bp, 59 predicted proteins | sample MGYA00511130_ERZ772979 | MGnify/ENA primary metagenome ERZ772979 (study PRJEB29015, sample SAMEA2738103) | human oral metagenome | biome: human oral; feature: human-associated habitat; material: saliva | place: China | collected 2186 ...
CATATATTAATATATAAAACAATAAATATATTAATATTTTTATTGTTTTATATATTTCAATAAAATAGAAAAAGCCCTATGTAGTATAGGGCTTTCATCATTATAGAATTTACTTAATTTTTGGGAATCCATCAATATGTTGATAGGCTTCACAGCCTTTTAAGAAAACTTCTGTAACGACATCAATCATTTTTTCGTCTTTCAAGGCAGCAAATACTTTAATTCCTGCTTTAATTTCAGGCGGAACACGTAATTCTAATCGTTCAAACTCTTTAGATTCTTTTTCTTTTTTAGGGGCTGTACCACCTGCATTAATAAATGTATCTACAGATTTTTTTATAGGTTTTTTAGAAAGTGCCATTGTAATGATCTCCTTATTAATAATGATTAGATAGCTTCAATTTCTTTGACAAACGAAAGCATTTCATGAGCCGCTTTGCTGCTATGCTTAAATTCAGTAACGCCTTGCCCTTCAAGCGTAGCCCGTCGATAGTCCTCACGTTGACCTAATACGGTATTAGCACGAGTTACGTTATATTCACTAACGATTTCATTTAGACCTTCTTCAATTTCTTTATGGGTTTTAGTAAATGTACGAGCCTGGTTTAATACACATACTACATGAGGTTCATTTTGTTTAGATTGTACTCTAAATGTATTGGCCTCTTGAATTAAATCAAGTGTATCCGTAGTACCCCAGAAATCAAACTGGCCACTAGTTACAGGAATAACAATAATATCAGCCTTAATGAGTGCTGTACGGAACATCACTGTATCACGGCCACCACAATCAATAATTAGATAATCAACTGTATTGTGTTGAATAACATCATCCAATTCTTCTGGTGATTCAATAGAAACAGCATTCATAACAGGAAGGCCCGTTTCTTTACGATCTTCAGCAAATAAGAAGGATGATTGTTGAGCATCCGCATCTGCTAAAATTACCTGGTAATTTAATTGATTAAGTGTAGTAGCTAGATTGATAGCAATAGTCGATTTACCAACTCCACCTTTAGTGCTTGCGACGGCGATAATTTTCATAATAACAACTCCTTAATTATGTACCTAAAGTGGTTTATATTCATTGTCTATATTCTATCAATAAAATAATTAATTGTCAAATTAATTTATATATAAATATATTTGTATACAAAAAAATATAAGCGAAGCGTTAAAACGCCTCGCTTATAGAGCATGACAATATATGATTAAGATTAACTTATAACGAATAACAAAGTGCTTCTCTACGAAGTCCTTCATTTTTAGCTATCTTAGCTGCACGTTTAATAGTTAACGTGAGCCTATCAGTAGCTTCTAATGCATGAGATACAATCGGAACAATAGAAGGATGGGTTTGTATCCGAATAGAGAAACACCATAATAAAGACGGGTTGCGAGATAATACATAAACTGCAACAGTATAGTTATCTCTAATACGATCACCACAAGCCGTTATCATGGTTACATCACGTTCAATACAGGGCATACATACAGCGTATGTATCTCTATAAGGCTGTAATTCTAAAGAACGTAAGTTAAAATGATTTGTTTCTAATAATTTTTGAACATCCATAATTATCCTCTTATTAATAATGTAACGAAGATAAAGAACAAGAGCAATAAATTTACAAATACAGCTATAATAGTAATATTTTGAATCAAGCCTTTCTTATCAAAGAAATTATTGGATTTTTCAATAATCTCTTTTTGTTGATTATATCTTGTTGTAAGCGCATCAATTAAATTATTAGTTGTATCTTTAACTACTTGTGTTGATTTTTCTATAGATTCAATTGATTTATTCTTAATTTCCTGCACTTGTAATTGAATACCTGATTCATCATTAATGCAGCTATTCATGTTACTAATAATTTGTGTTTCTAATGAATTATATAAATCTTGCGTTGGTTTTTCTAATAATGTAGAAAAATTAGTGGATAACGTTTTAGCCTCGTTATACTGATTTTCAAGTATAGATTGTATGTCACTAATACGTACAGTCACTTTTTCACTTTCTTCAGTAAAACGATTAATCAAAGCTTTGCTAGGTTCATTGAGCGTTTGTTGAAGTAAATCTAATGTTTGTTGTTGGGCCTTTAAATTATTAGATAATTGAGTAATATGTTGTGTAACCAACTCTTTAATTTCTTGATTGGTTTTTACATTATTATCAGTAACAATAGCAATAATCTTTTGTTCTAACGACTTAGTGAAATCACCTAATGAAGCATCCATAAAAGCTTTTTGAATAGTAGGGTCAAGAGATGAGCTATCTGTAGAGTTATTTTCATCATTAGTTTTCTTAGTTGAAACAGATTCTGTTTCGCTTTCTATTTCATCAACAGGTACTTTAATTAGTTCTTTAGGTTCTTCAGTTGATTCTTTAATTACTTCAGCTTCAGTAGGTACATCATCAGTTTTTTCTGCATCATAAGATGGAGAAGGGGGAGGATTAGGTATCCTTTCATCGCCTGTATCTGATGATGTTTTAATATCTTGTTGAGCTGAAGAGGAAGGAGATATATTTTCTTTTATTTCCATAGTTTGAGCATCCTTATAATCTAATAGTTCTTGTTTGGCTACAGATAAGGCATCAATTAATAGCTTTTTACTTAATTCATCAGTATCTTTTTCAATGGCTTGATTGACGATACTAAACAATCGTTCTGATAAGTGTTTAACAGGTATTAATTTGATATAATGAGGCCTAATTTTGAGTATAGTAATTAAAATATCACGACGTAATACAATATCTCGTATGAATGAGTAGGAGCTATTTAAAAGCGTTTTAAAGCCGTCTGGTTTACGTTGTAATAACGTCAGTAACGATTCTTCATCGGCTTGACGTAAATAAGGGCTATCAAGCCATTTAGAAGGATCTAATTCTTGTAAATGTTTAATTACTTCAGGGGATCGTGGCCTCATATTAATAAGCCTTTGTCATAGTTTCTTCCATAGCGCTATGACGATCACTAGGTTCATCATTAGATGCTAATGGAATCATATCAATAATTCTAAGTAGACCAGAGTTACGGCTAGGTGCTACTCGTAACATAAAGCATTTACCAATATTAGCTTTATCTTTAACTTCAAACGTAGAATTATAATTTGGAGTAAACATATCGTATTTATTATTTTTTCTAAAACGATAAGAAAAAATATCATTGGTAATAGTAGAGAATAAGCATACTAATTCAGGAGCATTAGAATTAGCATTTTTTTGTAGCATCATTGCTACTAATTCAACAGGGTACTCACCACTAGATTTCATTACCCGATTTAAAGACGGTGCTTGCTTAAATAGATAGCTATATTCATAAGGAAGTACAGGAATACCAGAAGCAACAGCTTCTACTGCTTTACGTTCAATATAAACAATATATTCATCACGGGATACGGTATGTTCTACACCATTAAATTGAATAGTAAAAGTTTCATCATTAGGAACTTCTCGTAATAAAGCAACCCCTGTATCCTTTTGTAAAGCAATACCATTAGCGACCATTGACATGGTAGTTTCAATAGCAGCTAATCGACTATTAATATACTGTTCAAATTTAAAGTATAAGTCAGATTCGACTTCACTATAACCATCTGTTTTTAATTTATTTTCTAAATACTCATGAAAATGTTCTTGTGTAAGTTGAGATTTTGTTTTAAATTCCATTTTTTCCATTGTAAAAATTTCTCCTAATTAAAATAACAATTGTAATGGATAAGAGATTCCAATAATAATAAGAGTAATTATTGTAAGAACAATACAAATAGCAGATACTGCATATTCTTTATTATCGCCAGTTTTAAAGAATGCTTTTCCAATACGAGAATGTAGTGTTAAACCAGGAACGGTTCCTGTTACTGCATCTTCACCAATGTGAGCAATACAACCAAATATGCCACCAAGGGTAACTTTAAAAAACAATGAAGATACGTCAGAAAATGGATTAATAACTAATCCAAGTATGGCTAGAAATGTAAAAGCAATCATGTAAGGAACAAACCAGTGCGTCACTTGTCTATGATTGTAATAGGTTAAACTAGATTTCTCATTATGAGCTTCTTCAGGTAACGTACTACCTGCATACGCTCCTAACACAAAAGGAATATTTTGTGTTAGGAGGAATGCAATAGAGGTAGTAATGATTCTATGATTAATCCACTTCATAGAATCACCTATCGAGAACGAGAACGGCTTTTACCAAAGCAAGGTATTGTCACAATTACATCACCGATTTTCTTTGTATGCTTATGATTTTGCCGTTGTTTCATAGCCGTTGTAGTTACAATCTGACTAGGGCTATTATTTCTTTTTTTTAACTGTTTTTTGCGCTTCATCGTGTCAATTCAGCTCCTTCATTGGCTTTTTTTATAGTAAGACCAAACTGACGGCGATTATCTTTAGCAATAATTTTTTCAATGGTTGCATTATGCTGCATAGCCACAGGTATATCTTTAATAAGGTCATTGTCACGTTCAATGGCCATTTGATATAAATCAGGGTCATTACGTAGTGTTTGCCCTAGATATTTAACATTATCTGGATCAGCATTAATAGCTTGTCTAGCTAAACGATCATTATCACGAGCAGACATTCCTGCATATCGGAACGCATCTTCATCGTTAGAGATAGCAACCGATACAATTTTTTCGTTATTACGATATTTATCAGGTAAATACAATAATTCAGTACCATTAGAAGCGACTAATTTTAGGGCTTCTTCTTCTGTAAGTTCTTTGTATTCTTCTTTCTTTTGTTCACCTTTAATCTCTTTTTCTTTTTCCCAGGTATCCATTGCTTGTTCAAAATCTTGAACAGCTTCTTGATCTTTAGTAAGCGATGCAGTTAGTGCTAATGGTAATGTTGTACCTGCTTCTTTAAGGTAATCAGACCGTTCATAACTAAGCCATACCTCTTTAGGTTCAGTCGTATATGCAATACGATTTGTATTTTCTCGTTCAAATTTTTTGAAAGAGAAGGATGGATGTAAGGCCTCATGACCTTCCACATATCCTTTAATTGCCTCTATAGTTTCTTTTGAGCAGGTAATAGGCCATCTATGTTCAATCGCATTGACAATAGAAGCCGTTGCATCAAATACCTCTTCACGTTCAAAAGGTACTTCATTAATAGAACCTTTAAAATCTTGTTGTTTTTCAATTAATGAGGACATTTATATCTCCTATGTAATAGTTCAAAAGATAAATCAATAAATATATTAATATTTTTATTGATTAAGAATTTTAATCATTAATTATTTTATAGTTTAGGCTTGCCTTTAGCATCCTCTTTAGTACATTTACAATCAGGATAATTACTACAGCCCCAGAAAGTACCTTTACTGCCTTTTCGTTGCTTTAAAAATCCCTTATGACAATCAGGGCATTCATAAATAGCAGGTTTACCATTAGCATCAGAGAAAATAGCTTTACATCCATTTTGAGCATAAGCGCTACATCCCCAGAATGGGCCTTTACTACCTTTTTTTAAAATAAGTACACCTTCATGGCAAACAGGGCATTCAACACCTTCAATTTTTGGTGGTTGAGCAAAAATTGTTGTTTCTGCTTCTACCAATCCTTTAAGGAATGATTCATATTCAGACATTACTGCATTTAGAGAGGTAGTTCCTTTTTCTACATCCATTAAGGAGAGTTCCATTTTAGCCGTCATATCAGGGGCTGTAATAATACTAGGAATATGTTTAACTAGCTCTTCACCTAATGCAGTAGGGCGAAGAGATTTACCATCTAAAGAAAGGAATCCATTATCTATTAACCCTGCTATAATCGTTGAACGAGTAGCAGGAGTGCCAATACCTTTAATTTCTTTCAGTTTTTCCTTAAATTCATGATCTGAAACAAAACGATGAATATTGGCCATTGCTGTTAGCAATGTACCTTCTGTAAATCGTTTAGGTGGTTTTGTTACACCTTCTTTATAGTCAACATCAGATACAGGAACAGAATCGCCTGTAGCAGCGGTTACGGCTTTTTGAGCAATGGATACATCATTTGTATCTTCATCCTCTTTATTTGAGCCTATAAGGGCTTTAAAGCCCTTATCACGTATAAAGACACTACGACCATTAAAATCTTCGCTTGCAACAGAAAATACATACTTTGTTTCAGTAAATTCCATAGAAGGATACCATTGCAAAATATATCGTAAAGCAATTTCGTCATATAAAAGTTGTTGATCCGCATCTAATCCAGACGGAGCTTCACGAGTTGGAATAATAGCATGATGGGCTGTAATTTTCTTATCATTAAAACATTTAGATTGTAATGATGTATTAGCATGACTTGAATAATCACTAGGAAGCGTAGAACCACGAGAAATAGCATCTAAAATATCGTGTGCATCATTATATTGGCCCATAGGCAAATAGTTACAATCAGAACGAGGGTAAGATACATATTTCATTTCATATAATTTTTGAGTAATATCAAGTGTTTTCTTTGGTGACCATCCTGCTTTTTTATTCATATACCCTTGTAAAGAATCCAGGGAATATGGAAGGGGAGGGGCCTCTTTTTTATCATTAACGGCCCATTCTTTAATGGTAGCTGTTCCTGCTGCTTTACAAGCATTCATAAGGGTTTCTGCTTCTGATTGTTCTACAATATAGCCTTCATGAACGAGCTTTCCTTTAAATTGTTCATTATCTACAGAAATAGTCGCATGAATATCAAAGAATTTTTGTTCTTTAAAATTTATAATTTCATGTTCACGATTTACAACAAGAGCTAATGTAGGTGTTTGTACACGACCAACATTTAATTTACCTTTACCGCCTAAATGTTGATAACGGAGCGTATATAAACGTGTACCAGACATACCTAGTAGCCAATCCATTTTAGAACGGCCTAGACCTGCTTGTGATAAGTTTTTAAATTGACTATTTTCCACAATAGAATCAAACGCACGTTTTAATGAGGTATCATCTGTAGCATTAATAAGAATCCGTTTAACCGTTCCTTTATAATCGTAATATTCTAAGACTTCATCAACGAGTAGTTGACCTTCACGGTCTGGATCGCCTGCATGAATTACAACATCAGCCCACTGCAACATTTCTTTAATAGCTTTAACTTGTTCCTTAGCATCTGCACGTGGTTTTAAAATCCAATCTGATGGGATAATAGGTAAATCCGAAACAGTCCATCTATGATATTTAGGATCATATTCTTCAGGATCAACAGTTGCAAATACGTGTCCATAACACCAAGTAACTTTAGTATCACCTTTTTCAAACGCTGTTTTACTTTTAGTAAATCCACCTAAATATTTAGCAATAGCATTAGCTAAACTAGGCTTTTCTGCAATATAAAGTGTATTCATTTATATCCTCACTGGGTTTATATTCAAATGATTAATATATAAAACAATAAATATTTTTAGTCATTAAACAACAAATAATTTTAACAATAAAATGTTAACGTTCTAAGCCAGATTTTCCTTTAGGTTTAGAAATAGATAAGCCAACTTTAGGCTTTTGAGATAAATCCTTAGTTTGTGTTACATTCAACATTTCTTTAACAGGCTTTAATGCTTCTGCATATTTTTCAGGGTTAGAATGTGAATTATAAAGTGCCTGTAATTTTTCTGTATAAATTTTAGGATTAGTTTGAACAGAAGGGGATGGTAATTCGTTACGTTTTAGTCTATCTTCTAGTTCTTCAACCATAGCATGAACATCATCAGACAATCCTTCTAATTTAACACTAGTCCATTTTTCCATAGATTTTAAAACGTCAAGCATTGGCGTTTTAGAAATAGTATCTAAATCACCTAAATCAATACGACTTTCAAATGTATGAAATTCACCATTTTTATCAATAATATGGAAATTAATCCCTAATTTATCGTAGCATCCTAAACAACTACGTACATTAGATGGATTTTGTGAATCGAATCCAGTTCCATCAGCAAGTGTAATTGTTCTATTAGCATTAACTAAATGAACAGTCATATCTTCTAAAACAACATCATTCATTAACTGAATGGCGTAATCGCCTTTATATAAGTTAGGACTTTCAGGATCATGATCTAAAGCGTAAAAATGACCACCATATTCTCTATAAGCATCATCTGGGCCAAGCATTTTTTCTGGCGTATCCTGCAATAGATAATCAAATGATGTACCACCACCAATAACAATCATATTAGTATTATGACATAATAAGCCTTCTTTATGTCGTATGCTAATAGCAAAGTTTTTATCGAATTTCACTGTATTTTGTTCTTTTGTAGATGAAATAAGATTATCCTGGTTCATATCATTGGTAATAATTTGTCCATTAGGGCAATTAACGATAGAAGGTAATTTACCTTCAGCAATCAGTTGTTGCTCTTGTGCTACTAAATTTTCTAATGTATGAGGGTCTACATCAAACGTCTTTACTAGAAAATTATTAAAGTATTCAATACCACCAACTTCTTTTTTACCGTTTAAATTAGCACTTTTAATATAACTATCCCCTAAGTCGAATCGATCACCAAATTCAAAGTCTTTGACCTTGATAGTAAATGAACATTTAGCATATCCAAGTCCAGAGTAAAAATAATCTTGACGAGCTGCATCAGTTAAAAATTGTTGAGCAGCTTTGCCTTTTAAAATTAAATTATCAGAATAGTAATTACCAGTATCTGTGCCTAAGTCAGATAGTTTAGATGGTACTACACCAATCTGGGTATAACTTTTACCATCCTTATCAGTAACCATTCCTTCAGCCCAATCAAAATGAACTTCTAAATCATCTAAAGAGGATTGATTTAGAGAAGCAGATTGTTCTAATTGTTCTGTTTGTTCTTGTTCAAGAACGAGCATATTATTTTCAATATACGTAGCAGCTTGTTCTGCTTTTTTTAAGGCTTCAAGAAGTTCTAATGGGCTATTATTAAATACTTGCTGGAACCCTTCAATATACGATGTAGAATTATCTTTTCCCATTCGTTCTGAATACGGTAGATTATATTTAGCATTTAACATAGCTGCTGTAAATTCAGCAACAACTTCTTCTTTAGCATAATTTTGTAATTCTTCTAAAGGATTAGATGCTTCCATATATTGACGATTTAACCGATTAGGGTGTTGTGTACTATGAGCGATTTCATGTAACGCCGTTGCATAAAGTTGATCCATAGATTTAAAATCATCTTTTGGTCGTAAATGAATCGTATCAGTACTTTTTTGGTAATAATTATATTCTAAACTATCATAAAGAATAGGAGCTTCACTATGAGTAAGAATAGATTCTAATTCTTTGATACGTTGCTCTTCTGTCATAGGTTGGCGTTCATAAGGTGGAATACCATTAATCTGTTCACCATTAAAAACAGTAAATGGCTTACCCATCCAACGCATCACTGGGGTACCATCTTCTTTCGTTCTAGTAACCTGAACGGGTTTACCATTTTCATCGAGAACTGGATTTCCATCCTTATCAAGTTTATCCATTTTTACAGGAATGCGTTCCCAATATTCTAATGTTGTACCATGCGTACCTTTTTTTACAGAATACCCTAACTCTTTTGCTTGCTTATAAGTTAACCAACGAGGATCTTTATACCCTTCCAAACTAGCTGAAACGGCTAATATAAACCGATTCATTCCGCTATATGTTTTATCTGTTTTAAAATTGTATTGTTCAAATAAAGATGGGTGGTTAGGGTTATTAAAGACATGAGGATTACCATTATTAATTTCCGTCAAGATATAATCAATTACTTCTTGACGTTTAGCTTCAATTTTATTAATTCCAGATGTATTTTGTTTACTCATCTCCATGTTCTTCATCCTCCACATCCATTTCAAAATCATCTGGTGAAATACCATCTAATGAACTTTCAGAAATGAATAGCTTATCAGGTGAATTGACTAATTCTCCTGTATCCTCATTAATTAATTGAATTGTTTTTCTTTCTGGCATCATGCTTCCTCCTAATATATTAATAATTAAAATAATAAAATAATTTATATTTTTATTGTTTTAACGTTTTAGTACCATCTTGTGTGGTAACAGATTGAATAGTAATAGAAACTAATACACGATTATTCTTAATTGCATCCGCTAATAATTCTTGTGCCTTATCAGTATAATTAACATCTTTATCATAAGAAATAGTAGTAGAGCCTTTTGTAATGTCAATTGGTAACTCTTTGATGATAGTTCCTGTATTTTTATCTGTGAACGTAACAATAGCTTTTGCAGAATCTACTTTAGCATCTAGCAAGATAGGAGCTTCTATTTTAAGTTTAGATTTTAATTTAAATAGATTTTCCTTTTCTTCTTTTGATAATTTAAATAATTCTTTAGGTGATAGTTCTGGTTTTGCTAAATCCTGAATAGATACAGTAGGGTTACTGATTTTAATGAGTTTATTAAATAAAGCAATTGTATTTCTATTTTCTTCAGTTAAATTTTGCTTATAATCTACTAAACGAGTTTTAATAACTGTATCAGCTGCTACGAGTTGATCAAGCATCCATCTATTATCCACTTTTTTAAGGCGAATATGGATAACATATTTCACATCTTTTTTGTTTGTATCATGAACTGTTAAATCTAAAATTGGTGCATCTGATTTTTCTTTGGTTAAATGAATAGATTCAAACTCTAAATCATTAATACCAAGCATCCGTATACCTTTAGATACGATATTATTTGCATCACCTGTATACATGATTTTGTGATTATCTTTAATATTGTTAAGAATGTTTTCTGCTACGTCAGCTACCATTTGATCACGATTAATGCTTTCTGATAACGCATCAGCACCATTAGCCCAATCTTCAACTTTAACATTTAATAGAGAAGTCGTTTTTGCTGTTTCATCAATTAAGTTATACAGATTGACATATTTATATACGGTATCTCTATCACCATTTTGAATGGCCGTATTTAACTGTTCAATCATGTATTCAGGGCTTTGCTTAATCACGTGATTATCATAATAATTGTATAATCCGATGGCTACAACTAAGCCAACAGTAATAGCAGCTATTTTCCGTCCATGTTTTTTCCAAATAGGGCGGGCTTTTTTTCCTAATTGTTCTAAATTCATTGTGGCCTCCAAGGGCTTATATTCATTACCTATATCATATTAATAGTTAAAAATATTATTATATTAATATTTTATACAACAAATTATTTTATTAATTAACTTTCTAAACTTAATAATTGACTATATCTATCAGAAATAGCATTTACATAATCAATAGTTTCTCCATAAGGCGGAACACCACCATATGCATCAACAGCCCCAGGGCCTGCATTATACGCTGCAATAGCGTAGGTAGCCTGCCAATCTGTTCCACTATACCGATTTAAATTATCAGCTAAATAACGAACACCTGCTTCAATATTTTCATATTGATTATATGGATTAAGTCCATAAGAAGCGGCCGTAGATGGCATTAATTGAGTAATACCAATAGCACCAGAACTAGAAATAGCAGCTTGATTAAAACCGCTTTCTGTTTCAAAGGTAGCCGTGGCCAATAATGGATCTACACCATTTTGTTCACAATAATATAAAATAGCATTAGCTATATCATTGTCCCCAACAGTATCATACACAATCTCTGTAGCTGTCATAGCAGCGCAGTGACTAGTTGATACTAACAAGGCTATAGCTAGCATTCCCAATGATTTACATACATTCATCTAACAATCCTTTCTAATCCCTTACACAATAAAAAATCTGCATATACAAATATGCAGATAGAATATCCCTAAAAGATATGTATGTAATTATACCTCAAAGGGTTTATATTCTATCTACATGGAAGGGAGGTACCTTCCACTATAATTATATCATAATCAAATATTCATATTTTAAATCAACAAAAACAACAGTGGTAGTTTTAGAGATGTACTAAACTTACTACTACTTAACCATGGTCGATTACATCTTTATAATTTTTGAAGTTTTAGAGATGTGCTAAACTCACTACAAGTAAAAAGATAGGAGGCAAGCCAGAAATCTTATGGGAGATTAAATTTCTGGCCAAACTAAATTATCAGAAAAATGCACTGTACCTACACATAAAGCGAAACGCATTATATATAAATTACAAATAATTTAGCCTCCATATATAATATATAAAAACACTAATATATTAATTATTTAATGTTTTTATTTATTATTGTTTTTTCTTCCAAACAAAATAATCACCAGGAATAATGTAATACTTGCAATTGTAGTTAGGATAAATCCCTGTGTGCCTGAATCAAGTTCACTAATGATAATTCCAAGTGTAATGATTGAGAACAAAGCAATACCACAACATACGATAATAGAACCAAGTCTAATTAAAATATCCTTATTGGTTAAATTTAAATTAAATTTGATTTTACTTACAATAATTGCCATGGCAATAACAATACAAAATAGAAGTATTAATAAGAGCATATATTCACCTTCTTTCTAATAAAATAATGATTATTGTATGGCTTTCTTTATCAAGCGTTTTAGAAATGTGCTAAACTCACTACTACTTAACCTTTAATATTTAGTGTTTCGTCTAGTTTGCGGTTTTAGAGATATGCTAAACTCACTACTACTTGATCGACGGCAAGGTAGGTATTTCCGGTAAAGACGTTTTAGAGATGTGCTAAACTCACTACTACTTAACCTAATGGCGCCATGATTCGTTGGCGGTTAGCGTTTTAGAGATGTGCTAAACTCACTACTACTTAACCCCCAAATATAGGGTTATAATACAAAATTAACGATCAAATAAATGATAAGAGCAATAGTAGATAATATAATTGGAATACTCAAAGGATTAAAACCAAACTTAAATTCCATTTCAGAAAGATTCAATATTAATAACACCAATAGAATACAAGAAATAATGGCAGCTAATGTACTATTCATATAAAATACCTACTTTACTATCCTAATAAACAATAAGAATACCATGTGTTTATATAAAGTTTTAGAAACGTGCTAAACTCACTACTATTTAATACCTAAATATAGGTTGAATTAATGATCTGTTAAAAGAATAAGAAGAAACGCCATAATACCGCAAATAAAAATAATAAAAAGGATAGCTAATAATTCATACATAAGAAACACCTACTTTATTATCATGATTATATAGAGCTAGGAGATTAATACACGCATTATAATCTTGATCCCAAACAGTATGACATTGTGTACACGTATGCATAATAGAAGATTGATGCACTTCTTCTAATGCACCACAATGATGACAAACTTTAGTAGAATAACTTGCATTCACCTCAACGAACTGTTTGCCCCTGTTTGTAAATGCATTGATTAAAATTGTTTTCAATTCATAAGGAGCTACAATAGTACGGTTACGATCTAACGCTGTAGATTGTTGACTACCAATCATTGCTTTTTGATGTTTAACAATATCAGTAATAGATAGCTTTTCTAATACTAATACATCATACACATTAGCCAATTTAGCTGCAAAATTTTGATATTCATAGTTTCTTCTAGCAATAACTTGATTTTGTAAATTAGATTGCCAAGTTCGTAAATGATTTTCTCTTTCTATATAGGCTTCTAAGTACGATACAATTTCCTGATTTCCACTTTTTTTATGTTGTAAAAAAGCACTATGTAAATCAAATATATGAGTGTATGACTTCCATTTATCTATATAGGCTACTGCATCAGTTAGCCAGTCAGGTAAATTTTTATTAGCCATCCAAGCTTTTATAACATGAATACAATCATTAAAGTGTTTTTGACGAGTAGATGATAATCCACGAATGGTATCAAACTCATTTAATTGACGTTGTGTAACGATACATTCAATCGTCTTGTCATCTGTATCAGTTGCATATGCAGCACGCAATCCATCCTTAGTCATGCGCCATCCTAAATCGACGGCCACACATGAATTAGGATTAATAGTAGGAGCTTCTATAGCATAGGTTACGGTAATAAGGCATTCATAAATAGGTTTGTGATCAATATAGTGACGCTTAACATTAATAGCATTGATTTTCCCATCCATAGGTAAAGGACGATGATATACCATCGGCAATGTAACAAAAATAGGTTTTCCTTTATCAGCAGAACCCACACGAATGTGACATCGTGTTACACTAGCTTTTTTTCTAACCCCTCTAATAGGGCTATTATATAGTTCTTGATTTACTGGTTCTATATAAAAGATTGTGTTAACTCTATGAATATCAGAACCATATAAAGGGGAACTTGAATAGGGTCTAACAGCAATCTTTCCATTTTTTGAGTATCGTTTGAATTGTAATAAAGTACCTTGTTTCATCGCTTTAATACGAGCAACATCATATATATTATGAATTACATCGTCAAAATTAAAGCCATGTAATCCACTTTCAGAACGCAATTGTTTAACTTTTTCTTTACGTTCATTATTAAGACAATCAAGAAGCGGTTTTTCACGTTCAATAGCTTCATGTTTTAATCGTTTAAATTCTTGATAGGCTTCTTTACGCTTCACTTTTAGTTCTTTAATTGTATCCTGAATGTTACGTGTTTCTTCCTTTGCAGTTGATCTAGTTTTACGCTTAATAGCTTTAATAGAATCTTGTAAATTTTTAATTTCTTGATCAAGAACTTGATAATCACTTTGAATAGGCGTAATAATTTGAGTGCTTTTTTCTCTAAAATCCCTATCAATTTCAACTAATTTATTCCACAACGTATGACGATTATCAAGAGCTTCATCAAATAATGCTAATCCTTCAACTGGCTCAAAACAGCGGTATTTAAATACTTTAGTGATAGATACCTTATTCATTTATTACCTCACGGGTTTATATTCTATAATTTAATATATAAAAATATAATTATATTAATATATTTATTGTTTTATTATTTTACATATTAAACATTTAGCGTTAGACAAATACTAAACTTCTTATTAATCCATACAAAGCTACCGTGTGACCCACTTCATGCAGCCAATACGTAAATAATGCAATAAACCAGTAGGGCTTAACGAATACCAATTTTCTCTTTCCTTAGCTCGCTTAACGAACCCACCAAAGCTATATTGAACACCATGATTAAGAGTAGTAGTTTCATCAATAAGGATTAGGCCTGCATCGCCAAGCATACTGTCAATTGTTTCACGATAAGTATTGTAAAGAGTTCTAGGAAACGCATAATACAAATATTTTACATTTTTACAATCATGATACCTCTTTTTGTTAAAATCATCTTTAAAATCTTGAAAATTCGTTTTAATTTCAACTTCTGTCAGAAATTGTGTTTTCATAGAAAAATACACAAAATCTGCTTCATATTCAGTATGACCTGGACAATACATACTGACATTAGGAATACAAACATTATTTAAAAATAAGTGTTTACCAAGGACGTATTGTATATCTTTTTCATTCATAATAGTGCCTCTTTTTTAATAAATATTTTCTCTACATTCATTAACAGCTAATATAGGATCGATTTTATAAGTATCAACAAATTGATTGAGTAGAGATGCTTTTAAATTATCAAATTTTGGAACTGTATTAGATTGTTGTAGTTCTTTTAAATATAATGCAGTCAATTTATCTTGCCCTACTAAAACTTCTAAAGGAACATTGAAATAGGTTGCTATCATATATAACTTTTTATATCTAGGAAATACTGTCCCAGATACATATTTACTGATAAGAATAGGGGATACGTCAATAACAGAAGCCAATTCTTTTTGTAAAAGATGATCACGATCCATTAATTGACGTAACCTCACTTTAAATACAATTTTACTCATGTATAGAGCTTGTTTAAGCTGTTCATTAGTCACGATTAATAGAACCCCCTTTCAGTGATTCAATTAATGGAGCAATATGACCAATGTACAATTTCTTTTTTGCTCGTGTAACAGCTACATACAATAACCGACATTCAGCGCTATTTTTAATTTGTACAATCTGTTTATCGCCTTCTTCTTTAACCGTATAGCTAGTTGGTTGAAAGTCCGCTGCTAGCATTACATTATTCCATTCTAATCCTTTTGATCTATGAACAGTTGTTATAGATACGTCTGGATTTGTACAATGACACTCTTCTACAGCTCGTTTAACTGCTTTATAACCACGTGACTTTTCTAATAAGAAAGCCAGGCATAAATCAGAATCGTTAAACGCAATACAGTATTCAGCTAATTCATCATAAGAACCAAAATTTTTAAGGGCCTCATTTTCAATATCTGAATGGCCTTTTTTAAGGTGTGAAATATCTCTAACGGTGTTAACTAAATTAGTTAAACCATCTAAATTATGAAGATTAATTTTTTTATCAGGATATTCCAACATATAATCAATAGCTATGCTAATAGCACCTGCATTAGTACGTGTTAAAATCACATCAATATCTTCAGGATATAATGTTTCAGAATCTATTATTCCAATATCTTTATTACCACCAGAAATGGTTTCAGGGGAAGATAAATGATGTAAAAATAAATCGGCTACAGATGCAATATTTTTACCAAATCTAAATGATTTAGTTAAATAACACATATCACCATCAATGCGTTCCATTGCATTGACAGCACCTCGCCAATCATATATTTGTTGGTATGGATCACCAACAAATATAATTCTTGTATTTGTTTGAGCATTTAGAATAGATAGCATTAGGCCATCTGTATCTTGTGCTTCATCGAACAAAATATAATCGTATGGTAATTGAGGTGCTTTTAGTGCAAAGATTTTCAAATATACATCATGAGGGATTTGAAAAATTCCTTTAGGGCTTTTAAAATCCTTCCAAACAGCCTTTACATAAGGAAACAAGTTAGATTCTAACCACTTAATACTTTTTTTATCTAGCGCAAGATTATCATATGGTAATACGTGTCTAGCAGCATATTCCATAATCCATTTTTTAGGTGTAGTATCTTCACTACGACAATATAGACCAACAGCTGCTTTAACAATATTAAATTGACGAGCAGGCGTTAACGTTATGCTTCCTTTTACTTCTCTTTTTAAGATTTCATTATATTGAGTAAAGGTTAGTTTTTGTACTGAAAGTGTAGTATTAATAAAATCAAGAAAGTTATTTAGCATAAAAAAATGCGTATAACGCAATTTTTTTATAATATTTTTGCTAACCTGGCGATACGCTAAACTATGAAAGGTTCTAGCTTCAACATGATTAGGAAGCTTTGATTTAGCTTCTTCAGCAATACCTTTATTAAAGGCTAAGTAAATACCTTTACGATATTGTTTACTTAACGCATCTGCAATTAATATAATTGTTGAAGTTTTACCTGCACCTGCAAAAGCTGCAACACGCAGTTTTTCGCCTTTATTTAAAGCTCTGCATTTATTAATAATTAATACCTGCTCTTGTGTTGGATCAAATACATGATTCATAACTGCCTCCAGGGCTTATATTCAAAAAATAAATCAACAAATAAATTAAATTATTTATCTATTTGTTTTTTTTCATAATCCAACTCAATATATATCAGTAACTATTATGTATCTATAATGCAACGAGAGGCGCTGTTTTAGAGATGTGCTAAACTCACTACTATTATACACACTGATATAAAATATAAGTTAGAATACCTATTAATATAGCATTAGGTATACTTATATTATACTATATATGAACTAAAAAAGCAGCTAAATCAAGGCTTTTTAGTTCTTTTTTCTTATATTAATAATATCTTTTTGTTAATAGTTACTAGTAAAAAACACGAGGTGTTCAGCCGAGTGTTTTTGCTTGATTCTGTAAATCAGATGTGTTAACAGGTATTGTAGAGCCAGAGCGGAAGCGAAAAACTCCCTCCCTACAGGCGCACTAACCCCTTTTTTATACTGGATTCAATGGTATTAAAGGGAATATAAAGTGTATCTGTAGGAAGAGAGCAGAGTAATAACAGGCACCGTTTCGCCGTCGCATTGCTATCAATCCCTGACTCCTAGCGTTTCCGCCATCTAGCTTCATCATTTCCCAGTCCTGCCCAGGAACTCCACTAGACCTCCATGCCCGTAAGCATCAGAACATCCACCCAGACCGTTTAGGCCGTCACCGCCCCTCACAGCAAGATCTACCAGGGATAAAAAGATCCTTTCAGAATGGCTAAAGTTCCTAGCTGCTCCCCTTTGACATTCGTGGGGACTACGAAGTGAAGTTTTACAAGTGCTTCCTTACCACCTTGGTTCCGTCTATACAACGACGTATTCTCTTATAATATTGTAATACAGCCAATAATTAGAAATCTACCGATAGAAAGCGAATGCTTTTTCCATCTGTTTATTTCTAAACCGTTTATGGTAAAATCCATATACACGCATTGCTTCCCATAAACCAATCAAAATATCACTTATTTTGAGTTGTAAGCCAGTTTTCCATGTATCTATGATACTTTTATCGTAGATAGTAACTAACAGGCCGTATAGCTCAAAATTAGATGGTGAAAAGTAAAAGAAATAATGTAAATCGCCTAACATAGCATATGGATCGTGATGTAAATGACGATATGCATCATTTAATTGTTTGCAAATTTCATAATTGAAATATAAGTTAGCTTGTTTCATGCAACACCCTCCTATTACTAACTTGCAAAAACTTTATAATTCCCAATATGATTATAAAGCATTTGCAAATCAGCATAAGAAAAACTTATGCAAAAATACAAAAAAGCTAGTGACTACACCCTGTAATCACTAGCTTAAAATGTCCTATGTATGGTATACTAACCTTCATAGAACAAGTAAAAGCGGATTAGTGGGCCTTCACTAATTCCGCCCTATGAAGAAGGTTCCCGCCAACTTCATAGGACTTGTTCTTTTTATTTTTTTGTAAATGTGTCTTTTAATTGAACTGAATCGCCACGATGAGCTAAAGTATAATCATCGTTAAACTTCAAAACAATACGACCATAAATATTATATTCTTTTTCTTTCTTTTTAACATCAGATGGATCTTCTTCAATAGCATTAAATTGTTTGTCATATCTATACATAGATATGATTTGTGTTCCATCTCCATAATTTACAGTTCCCTTATATGTAAAATCATTTTCTTTTTCTAAAACAATATTGCTTATTCCAACTCCATCTTGTTGTTTAGAAACCCAAGTTCCTGAAATACCATCAGATTTCCCACATCCACTTAATGCAAAAATACAAATAATTCCCAATAATACTAATAATTTTCGCATTTTCTCACTCCTAATAGGTACAAAAAAATCGCTAGATTCATCTAGCGATAAAATACTCCTTATGAATCTAATAGGGCCTTTATTATTAATATCAACCTGTTCCCGCAAGTTCATATCATTTCTATATATCTATAATCGTATTATTAATGATAAGTAATAATTTGTCAATAGAAATTTGAATAATAGAATAAGTTTACAAATATAAGCCCTACAAAACAATAAATATTTATTTTGTAGGGCTTATATATTTCTATTTTTTTATAAAAATATACTCAGGTCTTGAATCATTATCAAAAGTAGCTTCTGTATACTCATTATTAAATTGCATGAATAAACGACCATGTATTTTAAATTCTTTTTCTTTTTTCAATGCATCAGCAGGTTCTTCACCCACTTCATTATATTGCTTATCATATTTAAAAGTAGAAGTTACTTGTTTACCATCACTATAAGTAACAATCCCTTTATATGAAAAATCATTTTCTTTAGTAAATTGAATACTTTCAACTCTCATATTATCTGAATGGATTTTAGGCACCCAAGTTCCTGAAATACCATCAGATTTCCCACATCCACTTAATGCAAAAATACAAATAATCCCTAATAATACTAATAATTTTCGCATTTTATTGCCCCCTATTTCATTGCCACTAACATTTGTTCAGCAATTCGTTGAACACAACTTGTTCATTTTATTTTTTTATAAATGTATCTTCTGGTTGTACTGATTGTCCCATATGAGCTATTGTATGTTTATCATCAAAATTCAAAACAATACGACCATAAATATTATATTCTTTTTTCTTTTTAATAACATCAGATGGATCTTCTTCAATAGAATTATAAGTTTTATCGTATTTATACATGGAAGAGATTTGCTTCCCATCTGTATAATTGACAACACCTTTATATGTGAAATCATTTTCTTTCTCTAAAACAATACTACTAATTCCTGTTCCTTCTTGTTGTTTCGGCACCCAGGTTCCTGAAATATCATCAGATTTTCCACATCCACTTAATGCAAAAATACAAACAATCCCTAATAATACTAATAACTTTCGCATTTTATTGCCCCCTATTTCATTGCCACTAACATTTGTTCAGCAATTCGTTGAACAACAGATACACATACACTATTGCCTGCTTGTTTATATAAACGACCATCCGCAATATCTGGTAGCACAAAAGATTCTGGGAATCCTTGTGTATTAAAACATTCTTTAGGTGTCATTTTTCGTATACCTTGTTTTGTTTTAACAAGACATACATTATGGCCACCTTCTCCTTGATTAGCCGTCAACGTAGGCACAACGCCACTCATATTTTTACGGACATATTTCCTACGCCATTGATATACAGCATTAGAATCATCCATTGCTGCTACGAGTTTATCGTATATATCTCCTTTATATTTTCCTTTAGTGTACAAGTATTTCTCATCAACAGGGTTGATAAAATCAATCACATCATGAATCGTCTTTTTTAAAGGAATTGGTTCAGGGAATGTGAATTTTTCAAATACTTTTTTAGTTCTAAAGCCCACAATATAAATACGTTCTCTATTTTGAGGAATATTGCCATATTCCATAGCGTTAAGCACAGCATATCTAACATGGTATCCTGCATCCTTTAGAGCTTCTAAAATTACTCTAAAGGTATTTCCGTTATCATGGCTAACTAAATTTTTTACATTTTCCAGTAAAATAGCCTTTGGTTTTTTAGCTTTAATAATTCTAAGTATCTCAAAAAAGAGAGTACCTCGGCCTTTTTCATCTTCAAAACCTTTTCTATAACCTGCAATAGAAAAAGCCTGACAAGGGAAGCCACCTAATATAATGTCTATATTAGGGACTTCTGAAGCCTTAACATCACATATATCTCTTTGATCTACTTTAATAGGAAAGTTAGCTTCAAACGTTTGTATAGGGTATAGATCTATTTCATTTGCATAAATGGTGCGAGCTTGTTTTGTTAGTTCAAAACCTAAATCAATACCACCAACACCTGCAAAGAAAGAAGCAACAGAATACATTTATAACATCCTTTCTTGCCTAATGAATAAAATACTTAGTTTATTATATAATAAATTGAATAAAAAAGCAGCACGCCGCAAATATAACCGTGGAAAGAATGGATGTATTCCAATCCTTTCCACGGTTATAATCGAGTAAAAGTTCGTTTTCTTAAATCAAATAAAAACGATGGTTGAATATTGAATGGTTTAATAATTTTATCTTCAATATTAAATCGAGGCCGTCGGCCTGCTTGTTGCTGCTCTAGCACAGTTTCCGTTGCATTCACATAGATATTTCCAAGGGAAATATTATTAATGCCTGTCAAATAAATTAACAAAGTGTCATTTTGTTTATTTAATTTAACGAAAACTAATTCGTCAAATCGTTCACTAGGACTAAATGATGATGGCCCAGTAGAACTACTGCCTTTAATCTCAATAATTCTATTTCCATTTGGATCAATAGCATCACCCGCACTGCCTTTATTGAGCCAATAACCACAAATATAACAAACGATATTTTCACTAATTTCGCTAGGAAAATTAATACCTCTAGTACTTAATGTAGATAACATTATGTCTAAGGTTTTCCATTGAAAATATACATCAATTGTAGTTTGAATCCTATGTTCATCAACAGTAATTAAATCATAATCTTTAATTTTTGCCATAGTAAGACCAGAAGGAATACATCCATATAAAAGAATACCATAACTATATATGAATGCGCCATGATACGATATATAAAGTAAAAAACCCACAGTCTAGCCACCGTGGGTTTTTATTGTTTTATCTGAAGCTATCCAACTTCTAATTTAATTATATCTGCCCCAGAAAACAGGTGCAAATCATACTTTAAAATAGTTCTTTTATGTTAAACCTGTATTTGTTAATAAAATCAAAATTTTAGATTAGATTAATTCTAGCTCCTCCTTCAATGCACGTTGTAATATACGTGAAAAATTTAATTGTTGCTCTTCTGCTTTATGATTTAACCAACTAGGAATTGATAATGTTTTTTTTACGGCCTTATTATCTGTTCTTTTTAAATATTCTTCTTCGTCCCATTTTACTAAATCAATAAATTCTCCATTACCACATCGTATAGATGTTGGATCACTAGCTTTAGGAAATGCTTCACCCTCTTCACTTAAAGAAAATAAATAAATACCGAGAGCATCTTCAGCCATTTCAACAGATTCAGATAATGTATCCCCTTCAGTAACGCAACCTACTAAATCTGGAAATACGACTGTATATCCACCAGTTCCATCTGCACTAAAAAGAGCAGGATACATTTCCTTTCTCATTTTTTCTCCTCCACGTTTTTCATATCTATTCTAATCATACCAAAATATATTGAAACAAGAGGACTACTTGAGCCCTGCTTGCTTCAAAATTTTACTTAACGTCTTTGGCTTTAAATCTTGACTATGTAAGGGAATCGTTACTAAGCCTTCTTTAACGAGATGTTTAAGAATATGATGTGAGCCTCGTATTCTAATAATTTTCCATCCATCTTGTTCCAAAGTTTTAAGGAGTTTTTTTGGTTTAATTAGAATCATCTCCTTTAAAATTAAAAAAATTATGTTTACAGTATACTACGTATTTATACGTATTGCAAGTTGTTATTCTATTTTTCTTTAATAAAAAGTAAAACTCCACATGACTAAAGTTATAAGATTCTTATTTCAGCGACCACTACATTACTAAAATAGCTTTTATTTTAGACGATTGGATTATGTATGTTATAATAATGATAGGCAAAATAAAGTTATATCCAATGGATACACAAAACCCCTAAGAGATCCTACCTCTTAGGGGTTTTTAACATTAACTTATAAGCTAAGTGTAGTGTTTTGTTTTGAAATAGTAAGTTTAATCTTCTTTTTCTGTTCTAATTCTTTTTCAAAATATTGTAGAGTACTATATTTTAAAAGAACCTTGCTATCAGGAAGAGTAGGATGTAACTTGGCATGATCAAACTTTTTAATAAAATGTTTGAATCGTTGCGTTACACGATAATCTTTTCCTTTCAATGCATTAAATTCATGGCGCCTAATAATTGGCGAATGCGTTGTATCTATATCTTTTAATTCAATGGGAACGGCCTTAGTAAAATCTAATCCACAAAGTTCTTTTTTATTAGACCAAAACGCAAATTCATGATTTATATAAGACCTCAAAGGAACCGCCCATAGTTGATGGTTACAAGGAATCGTAAGTTGAACATAAGGACGATCTGATTTACGTAACATTTCAGGAAATTCAGATGGAGGATGTCGATTAAAATAATCCTTTGTTAAAAATATAAATTTCATAGATTCTCCCATACGATAAAAGCCCCCTTAATTAAGGGGGCTTTTTCATCAATCGAGCTTTTTTTGTTTTACGAGGCGCGCTCTACGACCTCATCAACAATCAAGCTTTTTTTGTTTTACGAGGCGTGCTTTACGACCTCATCATCATACTTAATTGAAATGCTGCGCATAAATAGTATACCAATTTATACGCAGTCTTTCAATATCTTAAAATTCTACAAACCCCCTACCAGGCTTAGAATCAGCATCCATGCGTTTCAAGTCAGTTGTTTCTTTTTCAGTACGTTGTTCTGGATCAGATGTTACTTGAAAATCGGCTGCTCTACGTTTATTAGCAGCAGCTTCATTTTCCGCTTGAATGATTTTTTCTTGTAATTCTTTATTAAGTTCACTAGCTCTAGTTTTCGTTGTTTGTAATGTCGTATCCGTTCTTGTAGCATCTATTTCATTATTGACCTCTTGAATATCAAGAAGTCCTTTGGTATTTTTACCTAATTTTTGTAATGATTGAATAACAGAGTTATTAGCATCAGCAATAGCCGATAGTCCAGTTGCCATTTTTTGAGATTCTAAATTAGCTTTAGAAATAATATTATTATTTTGAATTTTCTTATTCATATAATCAGTCTGATAATGAATTGCTTCTTTAGAATACTCTATTTCTGACCATCCTTTATCAGGGTGATCAAAATCTAAATGAATAAGACTATCGGACATTTTCATTACTGAATTGATATTAGAACGAAGTGCATCAACACTTTTCATAGCTGTATTCAGTGAGGACTTAACACTATTCATAGCCTGTTGAGCTTGTTTAACCGTATCAATACTATGTTGTAATTTAGCTTTAATTTGTTCTAATTTATCTTGTTCTTTTTTTACCCATTCAACAACCTGTTTATATCGAGATGAATCATGTACATTACCACCTCTAAAATGGAATTTCGCTTCTGCTACAGGTGTTTGAATGATATTCAGAAAAGAAAATATTAATGTAGTAGATACAATCACTTTAGCTATTTTTCGCATTTTCCCATTGGTTAACAAATTCAGTCACCCCTTCTCCAAATAACCAAATTGGTGTAACTACGGCTTGAATCTCATCTCGCTTAACAGGGCCAAAATAACGGCTATCATAACTACGAGTAGGAACATTAGCTACAAAATATTCATCACTAGACAACGTATACACGCCGTTTTGTAAATGTTGTAATGGCATACCATTGGATGTATACGATAATGTGGGATATGATTCTGCATTAATTTGAACATTATGTTCTGTAACAGTCATTATATCGCCAGGCATTCCTGCAATATGTTTTAATAACAATTGCGGAGGCCGTTTTGATCCATAAAATTGTTCCAATCTATGATTTTCTTTAACCATAACCAATGCATTAGGTTTTAATTCTTGATTATGTGAAACCACATATACACCCATAGGCGCTGACGTCGTTATATTGACATAAAACGGACTATGAACAAGTCCATAACCAACACAAATATTAAATGTAATAAGGAGAACGATAGCAACGAAAAATATTTTATCCCTTCGTTTCCAATCCTTTATAGAACGTTTTGGTTTTAAATTAGATAACCATTTCATAAAGGAGCCTCCTTTCTATAATTTAGCTGATACTTGTAAACCATCAGCAATACGATTAGGCAATAAAACACCAACAACTACTACCACTACAACGAATAGTAAAGCACCTAATATACCAAATATATCTGTAGGATCGTAGGTATATACTTCCATAGCCTTTTTCATAATAGAAAAGATAAGACCAATACACATTAATCGAATTGTTCCTGTAATTAGATGGCTCATCATACCTTCTGGAATAAAACTTGTCGGCTTTAAACCTGCAAAACTTATACTAAATACAGTAAATACAGCTGACATATAAAATTCCAAATACACGACTAAAATTGAAAAAATCAATATGATAATTAAGATTAATCCCATATAAGTAGCAAACATATTTAATAAGAATAACCCCATATGATTAATCATATCTAACGCAGTCACTTTCCCAAGCCAAGTCATAGAAGGATTAAGGAATGAAATAAAATGTTGTAATTGTTGATCTGGTGCCGTTATATCACCAATGGCATTAGCTGTATCTGGTGAAAACGTAGCATATGACCATTTTGCAGTACCAATAAATACTTTATTGACAATAAATTGCCAACTTTCAATAAGAATTGTTAAAAATCCATATTTAACAATTCGTTGAGCTGCACCAGTCCAAAATGCTGAATCAAGTTGACCTGTAATCGTAGGCCCACGCCATGCAAACATTGAAAAATCAATAATAGCCAATACAGCTAATAAAGGTAACGATACTTGAATCAAACTTTTAATAGCAATTACACACCCATCCACAATAGAATCAACAATTGTTCTAATAGATGAACCCATTTTATAGATATAGGAAAAATCTAATCCTAAAGGACGATTAAGTACACTATTCATGCTAAAGTAGTTGATGATTGAAGAAACACCTGCTTGATAACCTACACCAGGATCACCTGTTTTTAAACGGTTATAATTAGCAATAAAATTATTCATGTGTTCCACAATTGCAGGAATACTAAGATTACCCATATTACCTGCACCACCGTTATACCCTGTATAAGCAATAGCAGGATCACCATTAGCAGCTTGAAGCATTTTAGCGTAATAATACACAGAACCATGAATATTTTGTGTTACATCATAAATATCATCTTGTGAGTTTAAATCATAATCTGACCAATACTCATAACTTAGTTGACCTAAACCATATCCAAAACCATCACCCGCAGGTTGAGTTCTCCAACTAGATTCTGTTTCAAATAAGGCAAGTAAAGCTGTTTTATCATAAATTCCGTATTTATCAGCTTCCTCCCAAATACGATCGACAACATAATGTGGATCTTCATTAGTATATCTTGCAACATAATCATAAGCGAGTTCTTTACTAGTCCCAATATCAACATGATTATTAGCAGTTAGTGCATACGCTGTATTGTAATTGAGTATCATCATGAGTGTAAAACAAACACCCATGATGATACGTTGTAATGTAATATGTATATTATTATTCATAAGCTATCACCTTATGAACGCTTATAACCGTTAAGATGGGACAATCTTCTGGAAATAGTAGAAGCTGTGTTTTCACGAGCAACTGCATTTAAGAATGTATTCTTAGCTGCATTAATTTGATGACGGTAAGCACCTTTAGTAACAGTACCTAAATGACTAGCGGTACCTCTCATTGAATTAAAAATAGCACCTCTAACAGTATTTGAACTTGCAGCAGCTACGCCACCTGCACGAATAGCATCACCACTAATACGAGAAGCGTTAGCCATTCCTCTAAAAGCGGCTGCACTACCTGCACCCATAAATCTAGTAGTCATAGCACCTGCTCCTGCAGCAGTAGCAGCAGATTGTACTACGCCTGCAGCAGATGCGCCCATAGATGGCGTACCACTTAACATACCAGAAATAAGGCTAGGTAATTTCCAAATCAAGAAAGCATACATACACGCTTGTAATACGGCTTCAAATAATTTTCCATAATCGTCATTTGTAATCGCATCCATTTTGCTAATCATCGTAGACATAAGACCAAGAAGGAATATCATGATCATCAGCTTAACGCCAAAATTGACAACAGCACCTAATGCTTTCTGACTAATAAATGACGTATGACTATTAACACCAAACGGCAATAAGATAATAGATAAAGCCGTTGTTAAATAGAACTCAACGAAACAAAGAAGAACATTTAATGCAATAAAGGCAAAGGCAATAAAGATAGCTAACGCAAGAATAATTTTGATAATTCTTCCTGGAATAGCAGCAATGGATTCGCCTAATCCAGAAAATGGATTAGTCGGAGCATTTGCTTTTTTATCTGCTTCAACCATTTTTGTAGCATCTTTATTAAGATTACCATTAGAATCATAATAAGGTATATTGTCTGAAGATTTTGCAGTATCTGACATCGGAATATCATATATTGCATTATTCCAAAGTCGATACATCTTCTTTGTGCCTTCTACCATAATTGAGGAAGGCTTTGTTGCGGTTTGATGGGCGGAAGCAATTTGGCCAACTTTAACGAATGTATCTTCTACAGCCGTAGTGATAGGCCCCCAGTTAAGGATCAAAATTACAAAAAAGCCAATTTTAATCACTTTTCCCATGATTTCCCGTACCCGCATCTCGCCAAAGTACAGGCCCCACATAGCGGTTACATCTAAAATACCAAGAACAGTAACTAAACCTAACGCAGCAGGCTTTAAGTTAACCATTCCTGTTACAGATGCATTCCTAAATGTATCTAATAATTGGTTTAGAAATGCGAATTGAACACCATCCATGTAAACCCTCCTATTTCCATAGAGATTTCATCAATTGAGATCTCGATTCATAGCCATTAGGAAGATCGTCCATAGACCCCTTCATATTGACAACAGATTCACTAAATTTCTTTGCGGCTGCAAAGTTAAATTCAGCCCTATTAGCATCTTGTTGCTGTTTAGCTTGTGATTCCATATTTTGGTTAGTCACTTGAATAGCAGTAAGTTTACTATTAAACCCTTCAATTCTAGCTGTTACAGCATTAATTTCAGCATTGATTTTAGCTAAATCACGTTGCCCTTCTGTATGACGAGCTTGTTCACGAAGTTGCTTTAATTCATCTTCCGCTTGTGATAATCCCGCCATAATAGCTTGTGTTTCAGTTACAGCTTCTTTGTTATTTTGTTGCACTTGTGCATTGATATAGGAATTAGAACCTTGTAAAGCGCTATATGTTAAATTTTTAGGGTTTAAACCAGATAATGACTGGAATGTTTTATTCCATTTTTCTTCTGTTTCTTTAGCCACATTTTGAATATCTTTAACAGGGCTTAATAGGCCTTTAAATGAGGACTGTGTATTCTTAATCACACCATCGACTGCATTACGAGTACCATCAACGGCTGATAATACTTTTTTAGCATTATCAGATACGTCTTTCATGGATTGTGTAACAATAGATAAATGTTGTTTTGCAAGATTTACCTGTTCGTTTAATTTTTCAATTTGTTTCGCTGTATTTTCAATGACTTTAACCGTTTTAGCAATGTTTTGAGCATCAATAACAGGATATGCAGCGTGTACAGAATACGTAGTCAATACAAATGCGCCAGGAATTAACATAACAGCAAGCAACTTTTTTGAACGAGGAAGAACTGATTTCATTTTTCCATTATCCAACATGATAACTCCTTTCTGGCTCTATGAGCGACTGGTATTTAGCCTTTTCTTCAGGCATACCTTTATAATCAAGCCAAGCTAGAATAAATTCATCTTTAGATAGATGATTTTTTTCTAATGCTTGAATTTTTAATTGATCTTCTTTAGATGTGGCCGTTACAAAAGCAGCCTCTAATGGTTGTAACGCAAGGTCAAATACACGATTACCTTTAATTGAGGATACATAGTATTCTCTTTTTTGTGTCAATTCAGACAATAATTCAATTTGACGGCTATTTAAACCGAAATTGATATATTGCTGTTTAATCCCTTCAGCAGTTGCTTTAGGATTAGGCAAATAAATTTGTGTCGGACAGTTTTCACGAACTGTATTAGCAAGTTCAGGACTAGCTGAAATATCAGATAAGTTTTGCGTTGCAAAAATGATAGACGTATTCTTTTTACGCAAATCTTTAAAGTATTTCCGAATTTTACTTTGGAAGATAGGATTTGCAAAGAATAGCCAACATTCATCTAATATAATGAGGCCTGGCGCCCCATCTTCACGTAATTGACCTTCAATTCTATGGAATAAGAAATCAAGTACGCTAGGGACAATATTAGGCATTTTCATGACTTCATCCATTTCAAATACCTGCCAATTACCTTCACCAAATTTATCTGTACTGTTATCAAAGAGGCCACCATAGGTACCCCCTTCACACAAAGGCGCTAAGGCTTGACGAATAGCATGGTTTTGAACTAAGCGTTGGAAGGATGTGAGTGTACGCAAAGAAGGTTCCATTTCACGAAGCGATTTTAAAGCTTCATGAATTGTAGTTTTTACAATTGGATCGATCTTTACATTTTCCATCGTGAGGTAATTAATAATCCAATCATTAGCCCAAATAAATTCAACATCTTCATCAATCCGTGAAAGAGGTTGAAAGGCTAATGGGTTATCATCACCCATAATGTTATAAAAGTTACCACCCATAGCTTTTGTTACAGCCCTAGAGGAAGAACCAACATCAAAAATAAATACACGAGCGCCAGGATACTTAGTAAAATGTGTTTCTATCATATTAAGAAGTACAGATTTACCAGATCCTGTAGGCCCTACAACAAACGTATGTCCAACGTCACCAACGTGTAAAGACAAGCGGAATGGAGTACTCCCAGTTGTCACCGTATGAAGCAATACAGGCCCCTTTAAATGGCTATTCTTTTTCTCTCCTGACCACACTGCGGAGGTCGGGGCAAGGTGAGAGAAATTTAGGGAAGCCATAAGGTATTTACGGACGTTATATTCCCACATACCTGGAATAGAACCAAAATAAGCATCCATTGCATTGGTCGTTTCAAGTTGCGCCGTAAAGCCTTCTTGACGAATTTCTTTTAATGCAAATGCTGCTTTTTTATCAGCCATTTCAGGATCTTTATCAAGAACAACCAATGTCATTGAGTAATACCCATACCCAACAGCATCTGTTTCTAATAATTGTTGAGCTATTTTAGCTTCATCTGCATAGTTCAGCATAGATTCGTTAACTTGATTGGTTTCTTTATTACGAATCGCTTCAACAGCATACTGTAAAATAGTTTTAGCTTGTTGTCTAAAGTTATCTTCAATATCTTTTAATACCTGCATAGCATCCATTTTAGACAATGCATGATAACGACTAGACCAACGATATTCAAATCCTAAACGGTTTAGAATATCAAAGAATCCTGGATGAGTAATTGGCGGGAAGCTAGTAACAGAAATAACCCGCATATGTTTATCACCAAGTTTAGGTTCAAAACCACCAACTAATGGAGAATCCAACAAATAGGAAGATAAATACATAGTTGGCATATTTTTAATTGGTTGACGATGATCAGATACAGTACTATGTAAGTACTCTAATGTTTCATCTGGTGTCAACACTTTAACATCAAGGAATATATCATTGAACATATCAAGCATTTTATTGGTTTCTTCAATAAAATCACTTGTAGCTTTAGCAATTTCTTTCCAGTACTGATTATGCTTCTTTGTAGTTTCTTCTTTTGATTCAAAAAAAGATAAAAATTTCTTTGTCATATCAAAATTAGGGTGATACAAAATTGTGAAGAAATAATCATTTTCAAACTGTTTGCCACTGTTAAAGAATTTTTCACGTTCTGTTTCAATAACTTTTGTTAATGGAGCTTGAAAATCAGCAGTATCATAAGCTTCAGATGCATGGCGTTGGTTTTCCATGTAGAAAACATAACCAGTAGAAGCACTTTTAATAATATTGTTGATAGCTGCGTGGTATGACTGGAGTTCTTCAATAGTAGAAGAATCAAGGTCAGGGCCACGGAATTTAAAAGTCAATTGCATTGAATCATCTTTGTTATAGACAATACCAGATTCATCAATCCGTAACCAAGAGATATATTCGCTTAATTTTGGATCACGTTTCACAAAATTCTTTTTGTGAAAGCGAAAATTAGACATCAATCCCATATAATAAACACCTTTCTATAGTAGTCTTATTCGGCCCTATAATAATTTTTAGACCGTAAATAATGTGTAAATACATCAAAAAAATCAGCGTCCTGTGACGTAAAATATCTAAATAAAAAGTGGAGGGCTATACCAATTACACCAATAAACCATGTTCCCAAAATGATAACTGCAAATACACAAATAAACACATTTATAAGGAACAATCTACGAGGTACACCACCCCAAGTTTGACGAACATATAAAGCCCTAAATAAAGGGGCCTCACCTGTTCTATAATCACGTTCGACCATCCTGCCTCCTTAGGGAATTAAACACCCTGTAATCATTGCAATGGCTTGTGGAGCCGCGATTGCGGTTCCTACGCCAAATATAACCCCAAAAAATCGTCTAGCACCTTCTTGATGATGACAGCCACTTAAAAAGGTAATGGCTGCAACAGCAAGGCCAATCGTACCAAGAGCTAAGGGTAATGGGCCTGAAAATTCTAATGAGAGTGGCAACAATAGTAGATCATATATAGGGAGCGAAGCCGCTCCCCCATTACTTGCAAAGGCCACAAATGGAGAGCAGGATAGGAATATTGTGCTTAATAGCTTTTTCATTCACTACACCTAACTGCCTTATAGGCTTATATTCACATCATGTTAAGGAATTACGAAACCAGAACCAGTGGCCCCTAAAGAAAGCATATCCATTAAGGAAGGAGCGGCTAACGCAATAGAAATAACGAAAATCAACAAAATAAATTTACGAGTACCATCACCACCGTTACCAGAGAATAAGGCAATCGCAGCACCAACGATACCCATAATTCCCAAAATCATAGGTAATGGGCCTGTAAGTTCTTGCATTAATGAACGTAAGAACTGTGTCCAAGGCCAAGCATGACCACCAAGACCTGCTGAACCTTCTGTACTATAAGCAAAAGACTGCATTGTAGCTGCTGCTACAATCATCTGGGTACCTACCATAGTAGTAACACGTTTAGCTTGTTGTTTTAATTTTGTAGAGTTCATAAGAGAATCCTTTCTTAAATCAGCATTAATCAAATGAAAATGTTGGTAATACATGGGCCCGTTTTTGAAAAATTTCCTTAGTTGAGTTCGTAGCAGATGAAATAGTCATCATCATAGCATCTACCATAGGTTTGTTATATACACCTGCATAAGTAGATGCCATATCACTTAATCCTGCTAATTCTCTTAGGATTGTATTCACACGCTTTTCCGCATAGTATTTAAATTTTTCTTCTTTTGTCATATCTTTAACAGGTTTATCTACTTTTTCAACATCAATTGTGTCATCCTGTTCAGATTCATCAGAGGTGGGTTGAGTTACACTTATATCGTCAACATCTGGCTCATAAAGCTCAAACGGATTTTTAATATCTTTATGAGTATATTTGTGACGGCTCATTATGGTTCACTTCCTTCCTTATGGTAAATAATACTTGTGTCATATGATTCTGTATGACGGTTAAACCCCTTCACTTCAATAATGTCACGAATAAAGCGTTTAGAAGGGCCATTAGGAATATCAATACGGCCAATATCAACAATTATATTGACAGCTTGACCTAACAATTGTCTAAAATTGCCTTTAGCCGTTGGATTTTCATAAATTAATGATTCCAAACGATCTAATCCTTCTAAAGCCCCATTTGCATGGGTTGTTCCAAATCCACCTGGATGGCCAGTATTCCATCCTTTTAACAAATCATAAGCAGAACCATCACGAACTTCCCCAACGATAATTCGATTTGGAGAATTACGCATAGATAGCCAAATCAATGTTTGCATCGTTACGCTTTTATTCGGATCAGCATCTACTCTTGTTTGCATTCGTAAACAATCATTAATATTGGATTGTAATTCGCTTAAATCTTCTAAAATAACCGTTCGATCATATGGCGTATATAATTCAACACACTTCAATAATGTGTTAAGAAATGTAGTTTTCCCTGTACCAGTCCCGCCTGTTACTAATATATTTTTATGTTCTTTTACGGCGTTAACTAAATAATCAGCGCCTTCTTTTGTAATAAACCCCTTTTGAATATATTCTTCAAACGAGAATATAGTAGATGCTTTTTTACGAATCATAAATGTTGGATTCCTAACTAGCGGTGGTAACTGTGCTTGAAAACGAGCATTTAACGAATACAATTCACACCCCAAATGTGGACGATCATTATTAATAACTTCATTAACAGCACCTGCCACCGCCTCAATAAGAACTTTAGATTCAGACGGAGATAAGTAAATATCTGTTTTTTGTTTCCCTGTAGTTAAATCATTAACAAATACATAGCCATCTTCATTAACATACACTTCCCCAATTGTATCTTGCTGTAATATAGGCCATAATCGACCGAATGAATATTCAAGCATACTATTAACTTTTTTATTAATAGCTTCTTGTGTGTTTGTTTCAGTCATCTTATTCACCAACTACTGGAGTAATATCTTCAGTAGGTTCAGAAGATAGAGATTCTAAATATGCTTTCCCTTTCGTATAGAACTCATCTAAGGCTCTATTTTCATCGTCAGAGGCCTTTATATACTCATTGGCATATAATAAGGCTCCAAGACGAATTTCAACGCTCTCAAAGCCAAATTCTGAAAACATTTCATTAGCACCTGTAGCTTCAGCTATTAAACTATCTTTTAAGATTAAACTTTTAAGACGTTCAATTTCTTGTTCATGTTTAATAATCGCACTATCATGTTTTTCTAATCGTTTTTTTGCATCAATAGATTTTTTTAACGCTGTAAATAGCGTATTTTTTTTAGCCATATCATCACCTAAATTATTTTTTCAATTACAATATCATCTATCGTATCAATGGAATGTTTAGTTTCTTGTGTTGTTGGTTGTGTTTGTGTGAGAGTTGTAGGTTGTGTATTAGGAGAGTTTAATTTTGAAATAACATCTGATTTAGCAGGTGCATTCATAACACGAGAACTGAAATACGAATCCATATAATACTTTACTTTTTCAGTCAAAATAGGCTTTTCGCCAGTCATAAAAATTAATTCTTTATCGCCCATCCGTTTTGATTCGTCAGCCGTCATTAAACTTTTTGCAATGTAGCTATTACTATGAGATTTACCTTGAAAGAATCCAGGTTGTTTAGACCAAGTTTCAACTTCTTCAGTATATTTACCAAGCTGCTTTTCAATTTCATCGGCTGTAACCGTATCATTCGGAGCGTAAAAGATTTGAATATGACAGTTAGTTACAATAGAATTTTCTTTTGTGTAAATTTTTTGTAACTGTGGTAAACCTTGACATATCATAAACGCTTTTAATCCATACCCCGCAATGTATGCTAACTGTTCTTCAAAGGTATCCATACGACCAAGTGCAGGAAATTCATCAAGCAACAATAAACACCTATGCTTAAAGGTATCAACTTGTTTACCATTTTCAAATTTCATATCTCGAGTATTATGGCGAACAATCATTTCAACAAGTAGACGGAATAATGGTTGAATACGTTTAATATCAGAAGGCGGAGTAATTAGATATAACGTAACAGGATCCTTATAGTTCATAATGTCATACAATGTGAAATCACTTTCATATGTATTCATAGCAAGAACAGGATCAGAATATAAGGTTAATAAGGCATTAGCGGTAGAAACAACGGAAGCCCGTTCATTTTCCGCTTTTGAAGCAATATCAATAAACGATTCAAACGCAATAGGATGCGTTGTATTAAGACCTGGAACAGTTAGATTAGTAGCTTCTGGATATAAAGTACGCATATGTTCTGTAGTGACAGTAATCATTTTGCGTTCTCCATAGGTTTTACTATTACGATCAGCATCAATCGTTTCCATTGGCATACCTTCTTCTGGCCAATGTTTATATTGCGTTAAAGATTCAACGGATTCAAAGAACCCTAACGCTTTATAATTTCCAGGATTATCTGGATCTGGTACTAATGAATTTTTTAATGTACTTGCTAATTGATTTAACGTTAGAGGTGCATTTTCTGTAGGATTAATAATATGTGCATAATGCATATGACATATCAATCCTACAAGCAAGTTACGAGCAGATAATTTCCAGTGATCCAAATCGCCTTTCCCTTCAGGGTCAACAATAATCCCTGCGACGTTCTGAATGTCACTAATTTCATATTTTGTACCAAATCGAACTTCATTAAACGGATTAAATCGTGCAGACGTGCCATCAGATGCTGTAGGTTCAAATTTTATAACCTTTTGCCCCATTACTTTTTGACGATAGCCTGCGGTTATCCCCCAGTTTTCACCTTTAATATCGGTTACAATACAAGACCCTTTCCATTCTCCTAATAGTGTTGGAACAATTAAGCCAACGCCTTTACCAGAACGAGTTGGGGCTAAGACAATCATATGATGCTTATCATCATGCTTAATATACTTGTATTTGTATAAACCAAGCTTTTTACCCCATGTCATTAGCCATGAATTAATTTTTTGAGGTGAAATCAATGTTCCTAATATATTAGTCAGTGCTTCTTTGCGGAGCAAGCCAGTTTCTTGAATACCGCAAATAACACCAGATTTTGGGAAGAATCCCATTTTCTTAATATCCGCAAATTCAGCATAGGATGCATTACCATGATAGTCTTTCACTGGTTTTTTCATGTTAGCAAAGCTAACACCAATCATAGCAACAATCCAAACTAATAAAGGTAATGCAGACTTCATTACTAATGAAGGTACATATTTACCAAATAAAGCAATCCAGACTAAATATTTGAAAAACCAATAATAAGGCGTTGTACCAATAGTAAATAAAGGTTGCCCTATTAGTGGATCATAATGAACATAAGAGGCTAATAGTTGGGTTGAACAAGCTAACGCAACGCATAATGTAATTAAGGCCAATAGAACCCTAATCATAACTATTCACCATAATAAGGTTCTAGGGCTAAATCAGAATTTAACATGACATTAAATTCAAATCCTGGACGAATAATAGCCGTTGCACCGACTTCCAATTTTTTCTTAACAATTTCATTGCCAGTGTTTAACACATTAGAAATTGCATGATTAATGGCTTCTTGACCAGATGAACGTTCATTGGAACCACTTCCATCACTAGAAGATCCTGCAATACCTGCTAATAGACTGGTGATAAAGGATGCACCAACAGCTTTACCAGTATGTTCAGAATACAAATCTTTTACACCACCAAAGCCCATTGCATCAACACCTAGCGAATTGTTTAAAGCAACACTATTGCCATCAGGGAACATAATACGAGTAAATTTAACAGATACACGACCTGCATTCATTCCACTACCGTCATATTCACCAATTAAGCGAGAGCCAGCAGGAATCAAAATAGAAGAGCCTGTAATAGAATCATACACATTTTCACGAACTTGCGCTGTTACAGAGCCATTAAGTGAGGAATCAATACCAGTTATAAGTGTTACTGGTACAAGAGTACCTGTTAGCAACACACGATCAGCGGATGTATAACTACTGTAATCAGGAGTACTTGCTGTTGTAGAAGAACTAGAATCAGAACTATCACTAGAATTAGAAACCGAATCAGTAACAGCATTACCACCACTTAATGCAAACGCAATAGCACTAGCATATGGATTATTACGGCTTGTAATAGAACTACCACCTGCATTTCCAGATACCGATTGATAGTTAGAAGAACCAACACTAGAAACTGGAGCAGAAGCATTATAAGAACCTGTTCCTACACGATTAGGAACTTGTCTAACGGTATTATTACCGCTTGCTTGTGGTACAGATTGCGTACCTACAGTATTACCAGAACCAGGGGCGCCTGGTTTTTTCTTAGAAGCTGCATCTAGTTTTTTCTCATTATCATACTGACCCATTGATGCATAAGAATCAAATCCTAAATCAGGGCCTGCTACAGCACCTCCATTAGCACTATTCACGCCAACAGAAGAACTTACTTGATTAGAATTAGTCTTATTGTTACCACTATCCATATTATGCATTACCATAGCAGCAGCTGAACCAAATGCAATAAGGCCTATAGCACCATATACAGCGCCTTTTTTAAAGCCTTTTACAGCAGGTTTAGTATCATCATTAGAGAATGTAGCGGCTTCTACATCATCATCAAAGCTTTCTGTATCATTAAGTTGTTCCTCATCGGGTTTATGTTCATTACGAGAAGAATCACCAAATTCAGATTCTGTTTCAGAATCAAATTCAGTATATTCATCAGGTTCACGTTTGCCTAATACTTTATTAAACAAATCTCTAATAGCCATTATTTAGCCCCTCCTTTCTGAAGATTAGCAATTCTATCTTTTAGAGGAACCCAATCAATTGAATGATTAGAGTTTGTTGTTGCAACACTAGTTACATTGCTAACAGGATTATTATCACTATCACGAGTAATAATAATACGTGGTTTACCTTGTACATCTAGTTTAGCGTGATTAACTGTATCTTTAATAGATTGTTGTAAGGCCTGTTTAACTTGATCTAAATCAGACGATTTACGTTGTTTATCAGTCTTAATTTGTTCTGTATTTACTGATTGAAGAGGAATACCTACTTCATCATTAGGAACAGCAGACGCTATACCACCTTGATTAAGTGTTTGATTTAACTCTTTCACCTTAACAGGTTTAATACCTGCTTCTTTATTATTGACAACAGTTAAATACGAATCTGTTTTAAAACGTAGTTGTAAACGAGCTAACACGGTATCAATGACAATATAATGACCTTGCAAACGACTATTTACCATAGATAATTTGCCTTTTTTATCAACAGAGTATACTACAGGTAAATTTCTAATGTTTGTTGTAGGCACTTCAATATATGTCTTAATACCATCATCCCAAATACTATTAGGAATTAACGTTTTTCGTACATTTTGTGCTTTTTCATACTTATAATCACGATTGATTTGCTCTACTGTACTAGTAGAATCTTTTTGAGTACTACTTTGACTAATAGTAGTGGTTGAATCTACAGTAGGAGTTAGATTATTAAAAGATACAACATCATCATAGTACTCATCTTGTCTAACAATAAAACGATACGAACGTTTATTAGTATTAACAATCAAGTTTGTAGTTTTAGCTTCTTTCACTACAGGTTTTAAGTATACATGAGGTGTTTGATCAACTACAGCCGTTGATACTTTCCAATCATCAGTATTACCTGCAACGATGCTAGTTAGTTTTTCATTACGACCAAGTGTTAAGTCCGTTAAATACCCTAGCTTACCACGCACTTTAAATTGATTGTTTTGATCATACGTATAGACAACATTGGAGCCTGTTAAATTACTGTCATGTGGTGTAATATAACCAGGTTCAATAGCAGCAAACGAAGTACCACCTATACACATAGTTGCAAGTGACATAGCAATACATAATTTACGAGCTTTAGATTGCATTATTTATCACCTGCTTTCTGGTTTTGTTGAGCTGTATTAGCTTTTTTAGCAGGTTCACTGCTTTGCGCAGCGTTTTCAAGACTGAAAGAAATATCTGTAATTTTAATGCCAAGTGGATTCTTATACAAATCAGCTTCAGTTCCTAATTCACCAGTTTTAATAGTAAACGTACCGATGTAATTTTGTTGCGTACCTTGACCACTATTAATACCGTAATCTACTTCTTGCCAACGAATTTGATATGTATTATCCGAGTTAGACAAGCGAGTAATACCAAGCACAGTAGGTTCTACTGTAGAAGAGCCAAGCTTACTAAAATGGCCTTGTGATTCACTAATAGCATTAAGTTTTTTAGCTGCTCCTTCTGTTAAGAATATTTGAGCATCTTTCCAGTTCTTTTGATATACCACTGGATCAAGTGGTACTGTACGAACTTTTTTAATAAAGTCCGTTAAGAAGTACTTTGTTTCTGCCTCTGTGGGCTTATATTCTTGCTGTGTAACAGGGCCTACAGCATCGGTATAACCTGTCACTTTATCTGCACGAATAATAAACGGAATATATTCACTCCGTGTTGCCAAGTAGCCTGCTGATATAGATGCTACTAACGCTACTAGCGTTGCACCAACAGCAATCTTCTTGAATGTGTTTGCACTATCTAAGATTCGCTCGACGTATGAGAAGTGTTCTTCTCTACCTTTCAGGAACGGATCTAAGGCAGTGCCTTTTTCTTTAAAATCTGTCAAAGAAAATACCTCCCTTTTTTTAATATGAGAAATAAAACCAGATAATTAAATTATCTCACTATATCATAATCTATAATTCAGTGAATGACAATTAAAAAACTCATATTATTTTAAAATAACATGAAACACTATTTTGAGTTCTAATTAAGATTCTTATTTTGAATTACTGACTATTAAAATTAGAATTTTGTATAAAAAACAATCAAAAAAAACGCTTTTTTTTTCTAATTATTTTTATTATCTTTTTTCTTCTTTTTTAGGGGGTGCGCAGAGGTGCTTAAATACTAGGGTTTCCAGACCCATATGTACCCGTTTTTTGAGGTTGATGTACCTATTTTTTGAATTTAATGTATCCGTTTTTTGAATTTAATGTACCTGTTTTTTGAATTTATCCACAGGCTATTTTGTAAAAAACTTAGATTTATAAAAGTTATCCACAGGTATAAACCTATATTCTACCTAGATTTATAGGTATGTACCCATAGTAAAAAATACCTATTTTTTTAGTTACAAAAAATGGGTACTTTAATAGAAGAAATACAGATATTATCTGATTAAAAAGATATTTTTTAAGCATTTCAAAAAAAGGGTACATTTAAGATTTTTATATACCCCTTTTTTGAGCTAATATTAAGAAGTAATACTTTACAAATAATTAAGTACCCTAGTAAACTTGACTTAGGCACATATAATAAAGTATACTTTGTGTAAATAAATTAACAATAGTTTTATTTTCTTCGATATTGTAATTTTATACATATGAATATAAGCCCAGGAGGCAAAGATGGAACGAAAAAATAGCGCATTGTTATTAAAATATCATAATGATTTAAATCAAATAACATTAAAAGGATTAAATGCAAGAGAATCTAATGTATTCTTTGCTATTTGTGCTATTATGAAAGATCATGGATTAAATGAATTAACTTTGACTTTCAATGATTTAAAAAGAATCAGTAATATTACAGTGTATGATGAAAGTGAACTAATCAGCATAATAAAAGAAACATATCAAAAATTAATTAGAGTAGCTGCTTATTATGAAACTGATACTACTTTTGGTGGATTTATATTATTTGATAAATTTGAAGGTAATATCATTACTAAACAAATTACAATTTCAGTCAATCCTAAATTTGCCTACATGATCAATGAGTTAACTCAAAATTTTACAGTCATGCAACTAAAAGAATATACTGAACTACAATCTAAATACACTAAGAATTTATATCGGCAATTACAACAATTTAAAAAAACAGGTGTATATATTGTTGAAGTGGAATATTTACGGCACATACTAGACATTCCTGATTCTTATGATATGCGTAAAATTACACAAAAGATAATTTCACCTGCGGTTAAATCATTAAGTACAATTTTCAAAGATTTGAAAGTTGAAAAAATTAGAGAGGGTCGATTTATTAAACAGTTACGATTTGTATTTAAACCATTTAAAATTCAAGATACATTTCCAGATAACAAATTATCTGGAGTATCATTGAGTGGTACAGAAGTAAAAAATAAAGTTGTTAAGAAAAAATCAAAATCTGAAGAAAATCAGATACCAACTTTAACAACCAATCAACCGTCGAAAGTTGTAAAAGAAAAAAAGACGAAACAAGAAATATTATGTCCATGTTGTAATCAACCATTATCACTAATTACAAGTGGCGAAGAAATTTTTTATGGACACAAAAATTTCAGAACATCAAGTTGTCAGATGACATACTCTTCTGTTTCTGAAATTGAAGCATTCAGAAATAAACTACAAAATACAAATAGTAGAACAGAACAAGATATGAATAAAGAATTTTCCAAACAAATAGTAGAACTTATTAGAAATAATACTGATTTGTTTAATGATGGTGGTGGAAGAAACGGAACTGAACGTATAGTATATTTTTATAAAGATGATTTTTTGGCTCGTCGTGTTCCTTATTCAGAAGATGGTGTAAAAGCATTAAAGGAATATATCACTAATATACGAAAAACAGAATCAAATTATTAGAACCGTCATTGGAAAAAATAGAAAAGTATATCATCTCATTGTATTGGTTTTACCAATACAGCAAAAAGAGAAGCTCACAGGGCTTCTCTTTTTTTATGGCTCACCTATTTATTGAAAATAGATTCACCACTCTATTTACGAAAATCAGACAATTTAGTAAAATAGAAATAGACAGAATGCCCATTTAAGCATTTCTATTTCTTCTTCAGATTTTTGCTCACAAAAACCACAGAAATGCGCATGGGCCACTTCCCGTGGAGGGTTCACTTCGTTCAGTAGCCTTCGGCAATAGTAAATTTTTTAGGACACAAAATGGCAACTTACTCTTTCAATATAAAATCACAACCTAAAACTAAATATGGTTCAAAGTTAAATGCAGCCGCACACTTTGATTATATTGATCGAGATGGAGCATATAAAAATCGTGAAGATCTTTTAGCTTATGGTTCTGGTAATATGCCAGATTGGGCCCCTACCCCTCATCATTATTGGGAAGCAGCTTCTCTATATGAACGAGCAAATGGAAATGCATATAGAGAAATTACATGGGCCTTACCATCAGAGTTGCCATTATGGGCGAATGAATCTTTGGTGCAAGAATTTTGCCAAGAAACATTCGGAGAAAAATTTACATATAGCTATGCTATTCATTCTAAAGATTCATCAGACCCTGAACATGATAATGTTCATGTTCATATTATGTTCAATGAAAGAGAATTAACTAAAGACCGTACTTATGATGATCCAAAGTGGCACTTTACACGATACACAGAAACAGATGGATTTCCAGTTGGATATTGTAAAAGTCGTGAATTTATGCAAAAGGCAACTGTACATAAATTAAGAGAAAGAGCTGCTGATTTAACGAATAAATACTATAAAGATTTTGATATGCAAGAACGTGTTGACCATCGTTCTTTTAAGAATCAAAAAAAGGCCCTCATTGAAGAAGGCCGTTTTTCTGAAGCAGCAAAATTTGATAATGTTGAACCACAACGTAGAATTCCTGCGGCTCAATATTATCAAGAAAAAAATTTACAACAACATATAGAACCAGATCAAATTAATAAAATTCATAATGAAATGAGTAAAGAAATTAGAAAGCAACAAGAAGAATTATATCAAGAATTTTATAATCAAAATGTCGTATATGCTGTCAATTTAAAAGATTATTTCGGTGATTTAAAATATCAAAATATTGAAGCTGCAAAGCAACTACAAAATGAAATTAAAGAATTACGTAAAGACCAAGTTCCTGAACAAGCTATTGAAACATGGGCCAAAAATCAAATTGTAAAAGGGTACTCAAAAAAAGCTAAATCATTAAAATCTATTATTGAAACCTCTCTTTGGAAAGAAAAAGAAGGTATGTTAAGTGTAGATGATAGAGAAAAGTTTAATAAAGCTAAAGCAGATTTAGCAACATTAGAATCTAAGATTCCTTCAGACTTATTAGAGCAAAAAAAACAAGCTATCATTGAACATAATCAAGAAATCAATGATAAGATTAAACCGCTATATGGTAAGATTAAACCATTACAAGCTAAAGCTAAAAAGTATGATAGAATCCTACAATACCTTAATACTATCCCTAACGATACAGTAATAGCCCGTATAAAGGATAATGGTATAATTATCAATAATAATGGTATAGATAATCGAGATAATACTAATAAAGCTCAACAAAATATAGATAAAAAACACAAATTACCTAATGCAAATCAGGCAAGACCAGAACAAAAATCGTATGCTACAAGTCTAAATAAAGCTAAAATTATAGGCAATATTGCTAATAAAATTGAACGAAAAGTAGATAATATAGTAATTTCTAATGAGGGTGGATTCGTTGCGACTAAAGAATTAACCGCAGAAGATATTCAAGAAATGGCTCATCATGGTCAAGAATTATAAAAAAATAGTGCATTAGATAGCATCTAATGCACATACTTTTCAGGAATATAGATTTTGTAAATCTTCATTCCAATCTTTTGATTTAGAAGTTTGACGTCGTATTCTTAAATTAGGATATAAATGTTTGAGTTCATTATAGAATTTATCTCCTGCTTTATCGTTATCTGTACAGCAAGTAATTGAGCTAGGATTAAATCGTTCAATTAGTTTTTCAACTACTCTTGGTTTAACACCGCCCATAGCAGTATAAACAATATTTGAATCTTGTTGATACATAGTCAAATAGGATAAAAGATCTATCGGAGCCTCAAAAATATAGATAGATTTAACTGATGATTGATTAGGCCCTATACAATATCCATAATCACCATCAGAATCTATTAGGTTCCCTTTAAAAGAACCTTCTACGCCTCTAATAATAGCTCCTTTTATAAGAGTATGGTCTGTTAAATCATAACATAAAAAAGCAACATTAAGATGACCCTTAATAGATACCCCTTTTATTCGATTAGCCTTAATCTCTTGATTAATTAAATCCCTTGATATACATCTGGATTCAAGGTAATTAATAATTTTATGTTCGTTATTCCAGGCAGGTGGGATAAATAATATATTCGTTTTTTTCTTATCTTCAGAAACAGAATGTTGAATTTCTGAAATAGCACTGTTTTGAGGTATGTCATCATTAAATATCTCTTTAATTAGTTTAATAGCTACTTGATATGAACAGCCTTCTGTTAACATTACAAATTTTATAACGCCCCCTTTTTCTCCAGTACTATGTTGATAGAAATAGGAATCTTTAATAATCAAGCCTCCAAAATTTTTTACTTTATAATTTCCACCATATCCATGTTTAATAATAGGTAAACCTAATCGGTTACACACTTCTGTCAACTGAATATTATTAAAGTTGATATAACTCACAATTAAACCTTCCTGCCTCCAGGGCTTATAATCAAAAGATAGCGGTAAACCTATAGTTTACCGCTATCTTTATGTAAAATATTACGGATTAAGCTTAAATCTGCATGAAAGCTTAATATTCCTTTCTCTTCATACGTATTCATTAGTTTTAGCCGTTTTTCCACGAACTGAATGAGGTCTAAAGGTAGAGTTAAGTGTTTATTATTATGATCAAAAGCTTCTCTATCAATAAAGTATTCATTGATAGGAAAAGCATTTTGAATTAGAAGAACCCCATCTCTATTCATCACGTTAACAAACACAAGAAATCTATTTTTTTTATTAAGTTGTTTTGCCTCATTATACCAATTCTTATACTTATCATATTGGCTAGATAGCGGGATCGCCCATAATTCATTTTTAAATGGTAATACAAAATACATATGCTTGTTAGTCTTAGAATCCATCCATTCTAATCCAGAGTTAACAAGTTTAAAAAAATCAGATTTTATAAAATAGAAACCGATATTCATAATACACCTCACGCAACTTGGTAATTGTACACAATCTTTGCGTAGCTTCGTGTACGGTGCTACGAACACTTTCTATTCTATTATAAATACACTAATCATTCAAATGAAAAAGGCTAGGAAATAAATAGTTCCATTTTCTGATTGCCTCATTTTTTAAAGATGATACTACTTCATCATGATGACAATACGGACATTCAATATGATATGTAAGAGTTTGATCTCGTAAACTAAAATATATAGAAATTGTTGGTTTATGGCCACAGTAGCCACATAGTTCTAATTGCTCCATAGTTCAATTATATAAAACAACAAAACAATTTATTATTTTATTGTTTTATAATTTCAAATCACTTTTCCCTTTAATAGACGGAAGAGTAATTGAAATATCCTCCTTATTTAATTTAGGTTCAATTAATTTTTTACATATATTTTGGTACATATCTTGACCATATAAACAAGTATCAACCAAATATCCTTTTTCTTTATCATATTCATTTAAACCTCTAATATAATAAGGTTTCATATCTTCTGTGATAATAAAAGGAGTAATATTATTTTTTAAGCACTCTTTAAAGGCAATAATACGACCAGTTCTACCATTACCATTTTGAAATGGATGAATTTTTTCAAATGATACATGAAAATCAATAATATCATTTAATGATAGTCGTTCTAAATCATTATAAGATTGTAATAAGGATTTCATTAGCTGTGGCACTTCATCAGGTGCAGCCGTTTCAATAGTACTTCCTATTAAATTAGGAACTTTTTTATAGTCACCTACATTAAAATAACTTTCCTGGGATTCTTGGGTTCCTATAGTTAATATTTCATGGATTTTTTTTATAAAGCCTTCTGAAAGAGTATCATTAGCATGATTTAACATATAATTAAAAGTATTAAAATGATTTGAAGCCTCAATTATATCATCGCCATAAATAACTTCTTGTCCGTTAGATAAAATAGTTCTTGTTTCAAATAAAGATCTAGTTTGCTCCTCAGATAATCTACTACCTTCAATACGATTACTGTTATAAGCCATATGAATTTGTGTGTAATGATATATCCCACTTCTATTTTTATATTCTTTTTCTTTCTGTAAATGTTTTAAAACCAGTTGTCCCTGGTACTCCCAATCAATCAATATATTTCTCCCGCTAAAATAATAAAATAATTTATTTTTTTGTTGTTTTAATATTTTCTAGTGACGATTCATATTTTTTTACCATGCGATAAAATGTTGAATGAGTAATGCCTAATTTTCTTCTAGCTTCAACAGCTGTATATGCTTTATTTTTCCATCCATCATAGACGATAGAAAAAGATTCAGGAAATGGAATACAAGGACGTCCGAATTTAACACCCTTTATATGAGCAGCAAGAATACCTTCAGATTGTCTTTTGTGTAATTTAGCTAGTTCCTGTTCTGCAAGAGTAGACAATACTTCAATGAGAAGATTGTTTACCATTTCAAGCATGGATTTAGCAATTGAATCAGTAAAGGTAGAGTAATCAATCATTGTAGTTGGAACATCTAAAATACGTACAATAATATTATGATCTTTGAAATATTGTAGTTCTTCAGAAATTGCTTTTTTATTTCTTCCTAGTCGATCTAGTTCATGTACATATAGTTCATCACCTTTACGTAAAGCTAATTTTAGAATTTGATACTGTTCACGATTGAAAGATTTACCTGATGTTTTATCTACAAATAAAAATCGTTCTTCTACTCCCTGTTTTAATAATTCTTCTTTCTGACGTGCTATACTCTGTTCTTTTGTACTCACTCGAATATAGCCTAATTTCATCGTTCTAATCCGCCTCTCTCTTTTGATTTAGACAATGAAATTTTTAATGGAGCAACAGTATTTAATAATTCATTTTTTTTAATCCGACTTAGTGCAGGTACTAAAATTAATTCATGACGTTTTTGTAAAAATTCTTTATAAAATGTTTTGCTAATATCACTAATATATGGAGTTTTATCAATGATTGGATTAATTAGATCACTATTTACTAAAGGGACAATCTTTTTTAATGATTTAGCTAATACAGGATTATCATATTCCTGTAAAAATTTATACATATTGATTTTAGCATCATTATAATAAATAGCTGATGTTGGATATTCATATATTCTTTTTAACATTTCTTGTTGATTATCTAAGCAAAGTTGTTTTTGTTTATCAGAAGAAGCAGATAATAATGTAGAACCACAATCATATACAGGGGCTAATGACCATTCTTTACTATTATTATCTATTAATAATCCCCAATTACCATTATGTCTATCAAAATTTCCTGTAAGAGTGTCAACCACAAACATATCCCAAAATCTTTCTTCTAGTAAACTAGAATCTATTCTAGTTTGTTCTCTAATGCTATTTAAAATATCTTCTAAATCTGTACCATATCCATTATGTTCACTATCAATAATAGTATTTTTTAGAGAAGCAAAGTCTACAAGCTTTTTATTAGGTTCAGTTATATCTTTACAAGCAACAACAATTTTTTGAGTTCCATTACTCATAGAAAATGTACCGAGAAGAGTATCTTGGGCGGGAATATTTAGTGCATTATAAATATGACACGATATATATTCACTAATACAATCATTCTTATAGGATATTTCATGTCCTTTTATATTATTAATAGGCGGAAATTTCAACATATATGGTTCGTTATTAATTAATATAGCGATTTTATTACCATTTTTACCACCATATACTTTAGATTTATCAATAGGATTATTTGTAAAGTCCATTATTAATTTCCTCCAAAATATTTATTCCATAAAATATTAAAAGTATTCTCATCAATAACATGGCCATAATAATTGGCTTTTAAACTAGATTGTAATTCTTCAATCCAAATATCTAAATCTTTACCTGTTTTAAGTGCTAATTCAAAAGAATTAATATCTTCTTGAAGTGAATTTCTTAGAGTTTTCAATTCCATACTAAGTTCTCCTTTTTTTGTCTGTACAAATTAAATTATATAATTGTTCAAAAATAGTAGATCTATCAGCTAAAATTCTTTTATAAAGAGTTTTTCTATCATTAGATATGATTAATAAACCATTAGCATATTCGGGAATATCCTCAATAATTGTATTGATTTTATCCAAATCAATTTTAGGATAATTACGTTTTATTGCAGCTTCTAAATCCTTATTAGAATTTTCTTTAATAGATAGTTTTTTTATAAAACTAAAAGGTTCAATCTTATGATAGTCAGGACTGATAAATGGAGTATTGCCTTGTGCGACAATACTTTTGTATTTATTATCGTTTTCTAAGAACTCTTTGATTTTTTCTTCAGTATATTTGGTAAATAGTGCATTACCATTACTATATATTGGAAATAGTCTAATATCTTGATTAGTATCAATATAAAACGACCAATTACCGCCATGACGATTAGAATTGCCAATAAAAGCATCTACAACAAATTGATCCCAGAAGCGTTCTTTTATTTGAGGGTTTTGTTGTGCAATAGGACTATTATCTAAGATGTATAGCCAATCATTCATACTGATATTATGATAGCTTTGACTAGATATTTTATCTCGTGATAAATTCTCTAAAATATCATCATCAACAGTATTCATAAGATATTCCATAGGGCTTTCTTGTAAAATTTTATCTTTTATAGGTAATTTAAAGTCTTTACAAGCAACCACAACTTTATTTTGATAAGTTCCTAATTTTGTTTCGTGTACAGGAAACCCCATAGATTGATAAATATGAGAACCTATATACTCTGAAACAGGACTTGTAGTATAAGAAATAGCAATTGTTTCTTTTGATTTTATGTTTTGAGGAAATTTTAGTATCCAAACATTATTTTCATCATAAATAGATTTTTTATTGCTTGTTTTGCCACCATATACAAAGATTTCCTTTTTGCAATTACTATAATCTTTTATTTCCATATAAATATTTCCTATATATATCAAAATGTATCAAAATATATAATTATAATATGATATGTTTCATATATATATTATACAACTTTTTGATACAAAAAGCAGCATAAATAATTAATGTATCAATAGTAATACTTTTTGATACATTACAATTAAACAAAATAGGGCTATATGATATTTCACATAACCCTATTTATTATCTAATTCTACCATCATTATTTTTTTATAAGGTTAATATTAGAATTAAAAGCTGCTAGATTATTAATTTTAATAGAAATAGAACTAATTAGATTATGATTGTCTGGTTCATAATAAATTTGTTGAAGAATACAAATAGAATTCTTTTTATTTATTTCATTAAGTAATTCATGAATTATTGATAGTTCTTTTTCGCTAATAGGTTCAATAAAATTAATTAAACGTTCCTGATTAATTAAGTGAATCAGAATAAAGATTTTAAATCCCTCAATTGCTGCTAATTTCATATTTTGGTTATCTATCATATCTTTAATAAATAATAAGATACTAATAATAAAGAAGGCTATGCTACTACTAAAATAAGAAATTATATTAAAATAAAAATTTAATGCATATAACATACCGAACGATAAAAAACTGAATCTATTAATTAATAATGAGTATAAAAAATCTTCTTTTTTATTATAGGTAACATATGGAATAAGTGGTTCAAATTTCCGATTCATGGTAATTCCTTTTATATAAATCTATTCATGGTATATATTCAAAGTGTTCCAATTTGTTTAAATTAATGATTTTTTTTAATTTTTCTGAATCAATGTTTTTAAGAGTAACAGATTCTATATGTTTATCAGCTGTATAACCAATATGTTCAATTATACAAATTGATGGATCAAATATGTGTATTTCATCTAATACAGATTTAACAAATTCAAATCCTGTACAATCTATAGAATTTGGGAAATTGATAACTTCTTTTTGATCTAATAGATGTAATACAATGTATCGTTTAAATGAATCCTCTACAATGTTAGTTAATTCTGCTTTAGTTTGAATTTTACAACAAATAATTATCGTACTTATAGTAATGCATATAAAAGGTATATATGCACTGATACGATGGACAAAAATATGTAAAATCATAATGAGTAAAATAACACAAAGAATACTATTAAAGAAACGATTCGTAGATTCTAAACTTTTAAATTTCTCAATATCATCTACATAACTACTAAATTGATTTATTATCGTATTACTAAATAAAAATTTATCTAATTCGTTATTATTCTTATTATCTACAGAAGCCATATGTTTTTATTCCTCTTTATCCTATTTTTTAATTATCGCCTTATAAAACTTGTTTTTTTAGTCGTTTATTATCATTAATAAAATATAATTATCGTTCTAATCCTCCATTTTCTTTTGGTTTAGAAAATGAAATTTTAGGAGTTTCTTTAGATGCAATTTGGTGATTGTTTTTTGAAAGTTCTTGTTCAGAACGTTGGTTTAATAAACCTTCTAATTTTACTTCCATGTTATATTTAATTACATCTTCCATATCTCGTATTGTAAATGATTGAGGAAGATGACCTGCTTTATCTAAACGAACATAAGATTCCATCATAGACTGTGTTTCTTTATCAAATTTAGAGAAATTAAGACCACCATTAGGATTTGTTAAAGTATCTACCACACTTCTATATTTTCGTTCAAAAACATTTTTTTCTTCATCAGTTAAAAGGTTTTCATATTTTTTTGTCATATCAATAATTTTACTATCATTATTACGTAAATTTTCAGGTAATAAATGTTCACCCTCAAAATCTTGACTTGATACGCCGTTGGTAATAATAGCTGCAATAGGTCGTTCTTCTCTACCATTTAATACATGATACATATTGATTTTATCTTTATATTTAAGATCTAAATCAGTAATTACCGTTGTACCAGGATTGTATATGGTATTATAAATACCATAATATGGGGTAATTCCTGTAACAATTCCATTATCATTGATAGTATAGTCAATTTGATTAGGGTATTCAGCTTGAATATGCTCTAACTCCTTTTTAAATTCGTTATATTGAGTTTCACCTATAATGTCAGGTAATTGAGTAAGAATATCTCCATCGGCTGCAATTTGATTAGTGGCCATACCTTTAGCAATAGCAACTGGTAAATAATTGTAAAGTGCTTCATTACCAGGATACCCATCTAGGCTAGAATCACTAATAATTTCATTATTCATAAAGGATAAATGACTATCATTAATTAAACCAGTATTAAGATCAACATAATAACTTTTATCATTAGTACCAAGATATGTATCTAATTCATTGATAAATTTGCGATATGATAATGATTCACGTTCAAGAGGAATATATCGTTTGCTAAGTTCTGGATTAGATTCTAATGCATCATCGTTATAGATGCTTTCACCACGACTGATAAAGGCTTTATGAAGCGCTTCAGGGCCACCGTTGTATAATTCTTCACAAGATTCCCAAGTCCCTAATCCAATAGTTGTTTTTTTCTCAAAAACAGAAGGTACAATCTGATTAACATCTGTATCGTAAATATTATCTTTAGGATATAAAAATTCAAAATCGTCATCATAATCATCATCTAAAAAATTATTGGAGAAATATTCATTTACATTATCATACAACTCTTCTTTATCTTGTATAGATAAATCATTATTTAATGGAGTAGTTAACAATGTATCAATGGAATTATTAGATTCAATTGCATTGAATTGTTCTCTAACAATAGCATCAATAATATATGGATACCCTCTATCCTCTTTTACTTTATCATTGATATAACTGTTCCATTTATAATTACCGTCATCATACTCATTTGCTAAAAATTGTATATCAGATAATTTAGTTGCATTCATAATAGATGTAGCTGTAGCATTTTCTAATTCACCATAAGAAAAGTCATTAACTTTAATAGAAGCAAGTTCTACAAAGTCCTTTACATCTTTTGTAAAATCAGGATCCGTGATTGAAATATTAAATTGTTCTTCGATATTTTCTAGTAAAAATGATACAGAATTAAAATCTTGTTCATTGTTAAACTCAATATCATTAATACGAGCTTTAAAATTACTTAATGTAGTAATATTCATAATTAATACCTCATGTAAAACAATAAATTAATAAAAAAACTTATTGTTTTATTATTTTGTTGTTTTATGTAAATACAACTAGAAAAAATAGGTAAGTGCATAAGTAAAACTTATGCACTTGTTTTTTGTTGATAATTAATTATTAGGAGTAGTTAACTTTTCCGCTAATTCGTAAATCATTTTGGCATATTCAGAACGGGACATAGGTTGATCACCTTTAAAAGTCCCATCTGGGTAGCCTTGAATGATTCCGTTAGCATGAAGTGTTTCTACAGCAGGTGCATCCCAACGTTCAGATGGAACATCTGGGAATGTAGAGCGTTCTTTAGATAATTTAAATAAAGGACTATTGACGATAGTATTCATCATAGATTCTAATTTATTTACTTTATCTTGAAGAGCAGCATTTTCTGCAAGAACAGATTGTTTAGTAGATGTACCAAATTTATAAGATACACCAACTGTATAGGCTTTTTTCCCAGAAGAAATAGTACTTGCAGCATTAAACATTAAATCAGAATTAGGGCGATAGAAAGCACCAAGTGCAAAAGCACTTGCACCATCATAAGCACCTCTAGCAGCTGCTAGAGATAGTTTATAATGGTCATCATATTCTTGTGGATGTAACCCTGCTAGAGCAGCAGAAATAGCACCTACGTGTTTTACTTCGCCACCTAATTGATTAATACGACTATTAGTTTCAAATAATTGGCCACCATTAACAGCATCCATAGAACCTTCAGCTACTTGACCATTTCTAACATTAGAAATGATAGTTCCGTTTTGACCATTTAAGGAGATATGATCTTTAGCAGTCGAATCATAAGCTACAGCTAATGGATTACCTGCTGAATTTCTAACAACATTGTATACAGTATCGCCTGTTACCAATCCTGTGTTTCCTGCTGCTACAGTACCTGTACCGAGTTTTTCTTGCCATTTGGATACATCTGTACCTGTTAGGTTAGAAGCATCTGTATTGGCTTTTTTATTAAGTTCTGGTTGTACTACATTTTTGATTGCATCAGAAGATACGTTAACTGCATATGTTGTAGCATCACCATCTGTACCTGTAGTAACGGTTGTATTTTGACCATTCACTACTTTGACAGCGCCTTTAGCTACATTACGAATGACAGTTTTACCTGCATCAGTAATATTATCTAGGCCTGTATTAGCCTTAGCATCGAGCGCTGTATTTGTTTTCGTTATTTCTTTGTATACAGTATCGCCTGTTACTAACCCTGTATTTCCATTCGTTACAGTGCCTGTACCGAGTTTTTCTTGCCATTTGGATACATCTGCACCTGTTAGGTTAGAAGCATCAGTATTGGCCTTTTTATTGAGTTCTGGTTGTACTACATTTTTGATTGCATCAGAAGATACGTTAATGGCATATGTTGTAGCATCACCATCAGTGCCTGTAGTAACGGTTGTATTTTGTCCATTTACTACTTTGACAGCGCCTTTAGCTACATTACGAATGACAGTTTTACCTGCATCAGTAATATTATCTAGGCCTGTATTAGCCTTAGCATCGAGCGCTGTATTTGTTTTCGTTATTTCTTTGTATACAGTATCGCCTGTTACTAACCCTGTATTTCCATTCGTTACAGTGCCTGTACCGAGTTTTTCTTGCCATTTGGATACATCTGCACCTGTTAGGTTAGAAGCATCCTTATTGGCTTTTTTATCAACCTCTGCTTGTACTTTATAAAGCTGACTACCATTGATAGCATCAGTAGATGTATTGGATACTTCACCTTTAGCTACATTTACTAATTGACGTTCATGACCTGAAGAACCAATAGATACAGTTGCATCGGCTGTTACACCATCAACGGTAGTAGGTGATTTTGCTGTACTATTGTTACCAATGACAACAGCATTATTCATACCAGTTGGAATATTAATGTTATTACCAATAGCAAAGGCATTATTAGATTGGATAGAATTGTTACTACCAATCGTGACAGAGCCTACGCCACTAATAGTATTATCACGACCAATACCGATGGCATCTTCACCTGTAATTAAACCATTCGTACCAATACCAATAGCATTTTTACCAGTAACAAGACTATTATTACCTACGGAAATAGCATTGGTACCAATATTTTTTAAGTCATTAAGTGCGAGTGTACGTTTTGCATCATCTAGTGCAGCTTGATCGGCATCAAGTTTAGCCTTTACACGTGCAGCTGCGGCGGCATCATCTAATTCTTGTTGTGTCGGTTGCAATTGAGCATTTTCACGTTGTTTAGCTTTAACAGCAGCATCAGCAGCTTGTACCTTAGCATTTAAATCGTCAAGTTTAGCTTGTTTATCAGCTATGGCAACCTTATATTGATTTGACAATGTAGTTACAGTTAATGTATTAGAGTTTTCAATATCAGTGACATTAGTTTTATACCAAGAACTAAATGCGTTACCCCATGAATTACTACTTTGAGATAATGTAACAACTTTATTGGAGGCGTCCTTGAATTGTTGTTCATATTGTAATTTATTTTGTAAATGCTGTAATGCTTGCGTTGGGTTTGAGTTTTTTAATGAATCATACAAGTATTGTTCATGCTTTGCATTTACTATAGCAATATAACGCTCTTTTTGAGCTGCAATAGTATCTAATATATTATTTTTAGTATCTTGATTAAGAGCCCCATCTAATGGTAAAGCGTTGACAAGAGTTTGAGCTTTTGAGAAATTTGAATTCGCATAAGCAAGTTGTTTAGCATAATCCTGATCATTTAAATTTGCTATACTAGTAACTAAAGAATCACTAAAATTAAATGACATAGAATTGGGAGTATTATATATATCTGATCCATAAACAAGAGTATTTCCAGATGTATATAACCAGTGAATACGGCTAAGAGATACATTATTAGTATTAATACCTTGAACATTTGAAGCCATAATGGCGCCATCGTTATATGCATTACTATTCTTATCAGCCTTTATATTTTCTAAATCACCTTTAGCTTTAATATAATTTTGAATATACGTTTTATAGAAATTCAAATCATTATTAATACCAGGGAATCCATCTTCAGATTTTTGTTTTAGCTCTGTAGCTAATGTATCTAGGCCATTAGGATCAGTTGTCAGTAAACTAAAGTTAAGTTTATTAATATAAGATAATCGTTCATTCATTTGACGAACGGTTTCATCATATTCAGGCTTAAATGCATTGTAGTTATTGGTAGCAGTATCAAGATTTGGTTGTAACGTATTTTGAATCAATGCATTATTTTCAGCTATTTTCTTTTTAGCTGCTTCTACACGATTATAAATAGCGTGTTTTTGATTAAAATCAATTGTTTCATCATTAACTAGCTTAGTAAGTCGTTCAATTTCTGCTAGTTTAGCTTGATTTTCAGCTAATTTTTGTTTAATTACAGGGCCTGTTAAATTATCTCCAGTTGCCACTGCATTTGTACCTACAGCGATTGAATTAATACCTGTAGAGATGGCTTGATTACCTTCTGCTATAGAATTATCCCCAATTTGCACGGCTGCAAAAGACATATTTGTACCGAGCATTGTCATAACAGCTGCTGTGAGCCAAAGTTGTTTGTGCTTCATATAGTATATCCTTTCTTATACATAAAAAAGGATGAACATAAGAATAATTAGTTGCAGTATTAATACATAACAAAAGCTAAGGTCTATATATAATTTTTTCTTTTTACATATTAATAAAAAAGAAGTACACCCCAATATGGATGTACTTCCTTTTTTTATTGCCTCATGGGCTTATATTCATTCGTTCATCCTGTTCTTATTATATCAAATAAAAACGAAAATAACGAATGAAATGAACGTAAAATGAATTAATTGTTATTAAAATAAGTTTCTTTATTGTATCCAAATAATTTAGCAAGGAAACAAGTTGGTAATTGAGTAATATAGGTATTGTAATCTTTAACAAATGTATTATAAGCTTCCCTACGTTCTGTTAACGAATGTTCATTATTACTGATATTTTCAAGAAAAATATTGTAGTTACTATCAGATTTAAGTTCAGGATACGCCATAGCTACACCATGAATATAGGACAATGCATTAGTAGCATCCTTAGCTGTTTTCGTATAATCATTCGATATTTTTAATTGAATTCCCTTTTCATGTCCGTCATATTGACTAACGATAGCAGAAAATTGATTAATAATTTCAAGTTTTTGATTCAAAATAACAGCAATATTAGAGCGAGCTTCCTCTATTTTTTGTGTAAATGTTTGTATTCTATTATAAGTAATCCATACTCGACTGAACTCATTAAGAATAAATAATACTAATAAAATCCATTTATAGCTCCATAAAGTATCTAAAATCCAATCAATCATAATACAACACTCCTATTCACAACTAACAAATCACCTCAAAGGGTTTATATTCAATAAAATTAGATTTGACGTATATATACATCAGCACCATATTTATATTATAGCATATATTAATATATAAAACAATAAA